>Ga0207433_10000780_pt1 | contig 71571 bp, 87 predicted proteins | sample YelNatPaOPGAMG01_FD_187559 | JGI IMG/M metagenome (GOLD analysis project Ga0207433, IMG submission 187559) | Hot spring thermophilic microbial communities from Obsidian Pool, Yellowstone National Park, USA - OP-RAMG-01 (SPAdes) (version 3) | ecosystem: Environmental > Aquatic > Thermal springs...
GGGCGACAGCGTCAACCTTGAAGTGGAGCTGATCACGCCGGTGGCGATGGACAAGGGGCTGCGGTTCGCGATTCGCGAAGGCGGCCGCACGGTCGGCGCCGGAACGGTTACGGAGATTCTGGAGTAACTGTGCAGCGGCCGGGCCTGGCCGGGCCGCTGCAGGAAATGAACAATGCTGAGAGAGCGCATTCGAATTCGCCTGAAGGCATACGATCACAGGGTCCTGGATCAGTCGACTACCGAGATTGTCGAGACGGCCAAGAGGACCGGAGCACAAGTGGCGGGCCCGATCCCGCTGCCCACCGTGCTGAACCGCTACACCGTCAACCGCTCGCCGCACGTTGACAAGAAATCGCGCGAGCAGTTCGAGATCCGGACTCACAAGCGCCTGCTGGACATCCTGGAGCCAACCCAGGACACCGTGGATGCGCTCATGAAGCTGGACCTCCCGGCGGGTGTTGACGTCGAGATCAAGGCGTTCGGGAAGGACAAGAGATAGGAGGAAGACAGGAGTTGGAGGCCCCCGGGCTGGCAGGGCAGGCGGAAGCGCCGCGTGCCGCCGGGCGACGGCTCCTGACTTCTAGAGTGTTATGACCCCAGGAATTCTAGGCAGAAAGATCGGCATGACGCAGGTCTTCCGCCCGGACGGGCAGGTCGTGCCAGTCACGCTGCTCAAGGCGGGGCCCTGCGTCGTGGTGCAGAGGAAGACGCCGATGACGGACGGCTATGATGCCGTGCAGCTCGGCCTGATGGAGTTCGTCAAGGCGCAGCGCATCAACAAGCCGCTTACCGGGCATCTGAAGAAATCCAACGCCAGCGGCGTCAAGTTCCTCCGCGAGCTTAAGCTGCGTCCTGGCGACGACGACCTCAAACCGGGCGACCAGGTGCTGGTGAACCAGTTCCAGCCGGCCGAGAAAGTGGACGTCATCGGCGAGAGCAAGGGCCGGGGCTTCGCCGGCTTCGTGAAGCGGCACCATTTCCGCGGCGGGGACAAATCGCACGGATCGATGTTCCACCGCGCTCCGGGTTCGATTGGCGCGTCGAGCTATCCCTCGCGCGTATGGCCGGGGCAGCGGATGGCGGGGCACATGGGCACGCAGCGGGTGACCGTACGGAACCTCGAGATTATAGACGTTAACGAAGAGGACAACGTGCTGGTCGTCAAGGGCGCGGTTCCGGGTCCGAACGGCGGATACGTCGTGGTCCGCCGCGCCAAGAGGTGAACTATGCCGAAGGTTGACGTTGTCGATCTGAACAACAATAAGGTCGGGGAACTCGAACTGGCCGACCAGGTCTTCGGCGCCGAAGTGAATGAAGCGCTGATTTACGAGTCGGTGCGCCACCATCTGGCATCGCTGCGCAGCGGTTCGGCCAAGACCAAGACGCGGCACGAGGTTTCAGGCTCGGGCAAGAAGCTGTGGCGGCAGAAGGGAACAGGGCGTGCCCGGATGGGATCTATTCGCTCTCCCCTGTGGCGGCATGGCGGCACGGTGCACGGGCCTCAGCCGCGCGATTACAGCTATAAACTGCCGCGCAAGATGGTGCTCGGCGCTCTGCGCTCGGCTCTTTCGGCCAAGCTGCGCGACGGTGAGCTGACCGTAGTGCAGGCATTCACGTTCAGCGACCACAAGACGAAGACGGTTGCGGCGGCGCTGAAGACGCTGGGTGTGGACAGGAAAGCACTGCTGGTGGATTCCGGCGAGAACCGGAATCTGGAGTTGGGCTCGCGCAATATCGAGGGCGTGAAACTGGTGCCGACGCGCGGCGTGACGGCGTACGACGTGCTTGGGCATCAGCGCCTGGTGTTGAGCGAGGCGGCGGCGCGGAAACTGTCGGAGGCTTTGTCGAAATGAATCACTATCAAGTTATCCGCCGGCCGCTGGTAACCGAAAAGGGCAGCACAAAGAAGGAAGCGGAGCGGACGCTCTGCTTTGAGGTGGACCCGGAGGCGAACAAGATCCAGATCCGGGCCGCCGTCGAGAAACTCTTCAAAGTGAAAGTGGAGACCGTACGCACTGCCCACATCGCGGGCAAGAGCCGCGGCCGGGGCGCCTACGCCGGTTACACGCCTGAGGTCAAGAAGGCGTACGTGAAGCTCAAGGCCGGCCAGAAGGTTCCCGAGTACGAGGAGATGATGTAAATGGCGATCAAGAACTATCGGCCGTACACCCCGACGCGGCGTTTCCAGACCGTGGAAGCGCGCGCCGAGGTCACTACCGACCGGCCGGAAAAATCTCTGACCGTCGGAAAGAAGCGGACGGGCGGGCGCACCAGCACCGGACAGATCAGCAGCCGCTTCCGCGGCGGCGGGGCCAAGAGGGCCTACCGGATCGTGGACTTCAAGCGCGACAAGACCGGAGTGCCGGCCCGCGTTGCGTCGATCGAGTACGACCCGAACCGGTCCGCACGCATTGCGCTGCTGAACTATGCGGATGGCGAGAAGCGATACATCCTGCACTGCATCGGGCTCGAGGTGGGGCGCACGGTGGTGTCGGGGCCGGAGGCGGATATATTGCCGGGCAACGCGCTGCCGCTTAAGAACATTCCGGCCGGCACGGTTGTCCACGCCATCGAGTTGAGGCCGGGAAAGGGCGCGCAGATGGCCCGCTCGGCGGGAGCGTCGGCGCAACTGGTGTCGAAAGAGGGCGATCTGGCGCTGCTGAAGCTGCCCTCGGGCGAGGTCCGGCGTGTATCGGTGGATTGCATGGCCACCATCGGGCAGGTGGGAAATGTCGATCACGAGAACGTCTCGCTCGGCAAGGCGGGCAGGACGAGGTATCTGGGCCGCCGGCCGCATAACCGCGGCGTATCGATGAACCCGATCGATCACCCGCACGGCGGCGGCGAAGGGAAGACGTCCGGCGGGCGCAATCCGGTCACGCCGTGGGGCCAGCCTACGCGCGGTTTTAAGACGCGCAACAACAAGCGCACCGACAAGTGGATTGTCAGCCGGAGGGGGAAGAAGTAAGCCATGGGCCGATCGATTCGCAAAGGGCCGTTCACGGACCAGCACCTGGCCGACAAGATTGCCGAAATGAACGCCAAGAACGAGCACAAGGTGATCCGCACCTGGTCGCGCCGTTCGACGATTCTGCCGGAGTTCGTCGGGCATACGGTGGCGGTGCACAACGGCAAGAAGTTTATCCCGGTGTACGTGACCGAGAACATGGTGGGCCACAAGTTCGGGGAGTTTTCGCCGACGCGGAGCTTCCGGGGACACGCGGCTAAAGCTGCTTCGGAGAAGTCGTCCAAACCGGCATAGCCGGTGGCGGAGAAGGATCGAAAGATGGAAGCAAGAGCAGAAGCCAGGAACGTGCGGGTTTCGCCGCAGAAGGCGCGCCTTGTGGTGGATCTGATCCGCGGGCGCAATGCCGGGGATGCCATCAGCATCCTGCGAGCGACCAACAAGAGGATTGCGCCGGCGGTGGAGAAAGTTCTGCGCTCGGCGATAGCGAATGCCGAGAACCGGTTCAGCGACGTGGACGTAGACACGCTGAAGGTGGTGGAAGCGTATGTGAACGAGGGGCCGCGGATGAAACGGATCCGGCCCGCGCCGATGGGGCGCGCATACCGCTACCAGCGCCGGCTGGCGCACATCGCGGTGGCGGTTGGGGACGGCAAAGAGGAATAACGAATGGGCCAGAAAGTACATCCCTACGGATTCAGGCTGGGGGTCAGCAAGACCTGGCGTTCGCGCTGGTTCGCCAAGCAGGACTACGGCAAGCTGCTGTGTGAGGACCTGGAGCTGAAATCGGAGCTGCGGAAGCGGCTCAAGGCTGCCGGGGTCAGCTCGGTGGAAGTAGACCGGCCCGGCAACAAGCTGCGCATAACGATCCGGACCTCGCGGCCGGGCATCATAATCGGGCGCAAGGGCGCCGAGATCGAGAAGCTGAAGCAGGACCTGGCGAAGCGCACCAAGCGCGACGTGTTTATCGACATCCAGGAAGTGCACAAGCCTGAGCTGGATGCGCAACTGGTTTCCGAGTCCATCGCGTTGCAGCTTGAGAAGCGCGTGGCGTTCCGCCGCGCGATGCGCAAAGCGGTGGATTCGGCGCTGCGTTTCGGCTGCAAGGGAATCAAGGTGCGGGTGTCGGGCCGGCTGAACGGCGCCGAGATCGCGCGCAGCGAGTGGTATCTTCAGGGGCAGCTTCCACTGCACACACTGAGGGCGGACATCGACTACGGTTTCGCGCAGGCATACACCACCTACGGCGTGATCGGCATCAAGTGCTGGGTCTACAAAGGCGACCTGCTCGACCAGCAGATCCGCAAGGGCATGTACCAGGCCGAACCCGAGCCGCGGCGCCGCGAACGGCGCGAACGGCGCGAACGGGGAGAGCGGAGCCCGCGCGGCGAAGAGCGCGCGCAGCACACGCCGCCGCCGCCGCCGATGCCCGAGCCCGCCGGGCCGGCGGTCCAGGCAACACCGGTTGACATGCCGCCGCACGCGCGCACGGCCCCCATACTGCCCCCGCTTACGCCTCCGCAGCAGCCCTCCTGGAAGCAGGAGCTGCGTTCGGAGCCGGCGGCTCCCGAGAAGCCCGAAGGCGAGAACAAGGAGTAAAGGAGTCCCAAAGCCATGTTGATGCCGAAGAAGGTCAGATACAGAAAACAGCAGCGCGGGCGCCGCGCCGGCAAAGCCTGGCGGGGCTCCTCGCTCGCTTTCGGCGACTACGGCCTGAAGGCGATGGAGGCCGCGTGGATCACCGACCGGCAGATCGAGGCTGCGCGCGTGGCCATGACGCGCTTCATTAAGCGCGGCGGCAAGGTATGGATCCGGATCTTCCCGGACAAGCCGATCACCAAGAAACCGGCTGAAACCCGCATGGGAAAAGGCAAAGGCGCGCCTGAGGGCTGGGTGGCGGTGGTCAGACCCGGCCGCGTGCTGTTCGAGATGGAAGGCGTGACGCGGGACATTGCGCAGCAGGCGATGGCGCTTGCCGCGCACAAGTTGCCGATCCCGACCAAGCTGGTCGTGCGGCCGAATGTGGAGTAGCTCGATGAAGCCTGAGAAGATTCGCGATCTGGACACATCGGAACTGCGGCGGCAGCTCCGCGAGATGGAAGACCAGCTGTTCCACCTGCGGTTTCAGATGGGCATGGGCCAGATGGACGGCCTGAAGAAGTACCGCGTGCTGCGCAAGGACCGCGCGCGCATTTTGACGATACTGGACGAGCGCGAGCGCCGCGCGGCGGCACCGACGCCAGGAGCGTAACGGGCGATGGCAGAGAATTCGCAGTTGCACAGGAAGAACGAGAAGATCGGTGAGGTGGTTTCGACCAAGATGCAGAAGACGATCGTGGTCGAGGTCGCCCGGCGCGTGCCGCACCCGACATACAAGAAGATCGTCGGGCGGCGCAAGAAGTTTTACGCCCACGACGAGCAGCAGACCGCGCAGGTCGGCGACGTGGTGCGCATAGTGGAAGCGCGCCCGATGAGCCGCCTGAAGCGTTGGGAGCTGGCGGAAGTGATCCGCAGGGCGGCGCTGGTAGGCATTACGGATACGGAAACGTCGGCGGCCGGCAGAGGCCCGGGGCGGACAACGAAGTAGCAGGAAACGGGCGTGAGAGCCGGCGCGAGAGCGCCGCCACGCCGGGGAGATAACGTCATGATCGGAATGCGAACCATCCTGGACGTTGCCGACAACAGCGGTGCGCGCAGGCTGAGCGCCATCCTTCCGCGCGGCGGCGACAAGGGCCTGCGCGCCGGACTCGGCGATGTGGTGACGGCCAGCGTGAAAGAGGCGACTCCGGATTCGGCGATCAAGAAGGGAAAGGTGGTGCGCGCGGTGATCGTGCGCATGCGCAAGGAGACCCGCCGCAAGGACGGCACCTACATCAGGTTCGATTCGAACGCCGCGGTGTTGATCACGCCGGAGGGCGAGCCGGTGGGCACGCGCGTTTTCGGGCCCGTGGCCCGCGAGTTGCGCGACAAGAAGTTCATGAAGATCGTATCGCTCGCGCCGGAGGTGATCTGAGATGCCGCTGTACGGACGGAATGCGAAGAAGAAGGCCGCCCCGCCGGCGAAGATCGCAATTAGGCGGAACGACGTGGTATCGGTGATCGCCGGCCGCGACAAAGGCAAGCAGGGCCGCGTGCTCGCGGTGAACCCGAAGACCGGCCGCGCGCTGGTCGAGGGTGTGCAGATGGTCAAGCGTCACACGCGTCCGAACCCGCAACGGCAAATCAAGGGCGGCATCGCGGAGCGCGAGGCTCCGATCGCGATTTCGAACCTGATGCTGGTATGCGGGCAGTGCGGGCCGACCCGAATCGGATACAAGGTGGAGACGGCCGGCGGGAAGAGCCGCCGGACGCGCGTGTGCAAGAAGTGCGGCACGCCGCTGGAGAAGAAGTGACATGGCAGCCAGGCTGAGAGAGCATTACTCGAAGAACGTCATACCGGCGCTGATGAAGGAGTTCGGCTACAAGAACGTGAATGCGGTGCCGAAGCTGCATAAGATCACGGTCAACGTCGGTCTCGGCGAGGCTTCGGCGAATCCGAAGCTGATGGATGGGGCGGTGGCGGAGCTGTCCGCCATTGTGGGCCAGAAGCCGGTGATCACGAAAGCCCGCAAGTCCATCGCGGCCTTCAAGCTGCGCACCGGCATGACCATCGGCTGCATGGTGACGCTGCGCGGCGACCGGATGTACGAGTTTATGGACCGGCTGGTTAACGTGGCGTTGCCGCGCGTGCGGGACTTCCGCGGCGTGTCCACGAAGTCGTTCGACGGCCGCGGCAACTACACGCTGGGCATCCGGGACCAGCTTATTTTCCCGGAGATCGACTACAACAAGGTCGAGAAAGTAAAGGGAATGAACATCTGCCTGACCACAACGGCGGCGACGGATGCCGAGGGGCTGGCCCTGCTGCGCCACCTCGGGATGCCGTTCCGGCAGTAGGCGGCGGGCGGATTAGGAGAGACGATGGCGACAACGGCGAAAATCGCCAGAGACGAGAAGCTGCTGAGGCACAAGAAGGCGGCGACTCCGAAGCTCGGCGTGCGGCACCGCAACCGCTGCTGGCGGTGCGGGCGCCCGCGCGGCTACCTGCGCAAGTTCATGCTCTGCCGCATCTGTTTCCGGGAGCTGGCGCTGGCCGGCGAGATCCCGGGTGTGATCAAGGCGAGCTGGTAAGGACTGCCGCACGCGCCCAGTGCGCGGCGGGATAACGGCCTGCGTGCCGGATAGAACCGGCAGACCTGGCCGAGAGGTGATTAGAGAATGACGACGGATCCGATTGCCGACATGCTGACGCGAATCCGCAACGCGATGACGGCGCGGCACCCAAAAGTGGATGTGCCGGCCTCGAAGCTTAAGATGGAGATCGCGCGCATTCTGAAGGAAGAGGGCTACATTCTTAACTACAAGCTGGCCGAGGAAGGCGCCAAGCGGGTAATTAAGATCTACCTGAAGTACCAGCCCAACAACAAGCCGGTCATCTCCGAGCTGACGCGTGTTTCGCGTCCGGGATGCCGGGTGTACGTGGCGCACACGGAGATTCCGTCCGTGCTTGGCGGCCTCGGCATCAACATTCTGACGACGCCGCGGGGCGTCATGACCGGCCGCGACGCGCGCAAGCAGCATGTGGGCGGCGAAGTGCTGTGCCAGGTTTGCTAAGGGAGTCAGTATGTCGAGAGTAGGCAAGAAGCCGATTCCGCTGCCGAAAGGCGTTAAGGTGACACCGGGCGCCGGCCAATTGCAGGTGGAAGGGCCAAACGGGAAGCTGACCGTGCCGATCCCGAAGGGGATCAGCGTGCGCGAAGAGAACGGCGCGTTGCAGGTCACGCGCGCTTCCGACGACAAGGCTGCGCTGCACGGGCTGACGCGGGCGCTGGCGGCAAATGCCGTCCAGGGCGTCTCGACCGGGTTCAAGAGAGAGCTGGACATCGTGGGCATCGGCTACCGCGCAGAGATCAAAGGGCGCGTGGCCACGTTCACGCTGGGCTATTCGCACCCGATCGAGTATCTGTTGCCGGACGGTGTGGACATGAAAATCGACAAGCAGACGCACATCGTGCTGAGCGGGCGCGACCGCGAGATGTTGGGCCAGACGGCGGCCAACATCCGGTCGCTCAGGCCGCCGGATCCCTATAAAAACAAGGGTATCCGGTACACGGGCGAGGTGCTGCGCAAGAAGGTCGGCAAGACCGGGGCGGGTGGCAAATGATACAGAGAATCGATCGCGACCAGATTCGCGGGCGCGTTCACCGGCGCATCCGGGCGAAGGTTCGCGGCAGCGCGGGGCGCCCGAGGCTGGCCGTGTTCCGCAGCCTGAAGCACATTTACGCGCAAATGATCGACGACGCGGAGGGGCGCACGGTGGTGTCGGCGTCATCGGCGGAGAAGAACTCTTCGGTTTCCGGCGGCAACCTGGCCGGAGCGAAAGAGATCGGGCGGCTCATAGCCGAGCGGGCCAGGGCCAAAGGCATTACGAAGGCGGTTTTCGACCGCGGCGGCTATCTCTATCACGGGCGTGTGAAAGCGCTGGCCGACGCGGCTCGCGAAGCGGGATTGGAGTTCTGATTCCATGGCGACAACGACTTTGACTACAGTCAAGCCGATCGACTCCCAGGGCCTGAACCTGAAGGAACACGTGGTTTCCATAAACCGCGTCACCAAGGTGGTCAAGGGCGGCAAGAATCTCAGCTTTTCGGCGCTTGTCGTCGTGGGCGACCCGGATGCGAAGGTGGTGGGCTACGCCACCGGCAAGGCCAAGGAAGTTCCGTCGGCCATCAAGAAAGCCATCGAGGCGGCGAAGAAGAACCTGCGCAGGGTAAACGTGAAAGGCACGACCATCCCGCACGTTTCACTGGGGCGCTACGGCGGCGGCCAGGTGCTGCTGAAGCCGGCGCCGGAAGGCACCGGGGTGATCGCGGGCGGGCCCGTGCGCGCCGTCATCGAGGCGGTGGGCATCGCCAACGTGGCGACGAAATCCATCGGGTCTCACAATCCACATAACGTCGTGAAGGCGACGGTTCGCGCGCTCGAACTGCTGCGCGACCGCAATGCGGTGGCCGACCTTCGCGGCCTCCCCGTCGAAAAGGTACTCGGCCTGGAGCCGAAGGCCTGAAGGTGAGTTATGGCCGAGAGCACAATAAGAATTAAGCTGGTAAAGAGCCCCATCTGCACACCGGAGAAGCACAAGGTCATAGTTCGCGGCTTGGGTTTGAAGAAGCTTAACCAGGTTGTGGAGAAGCCGGACAATCCGGGCATTCGCGGCATGGTCAAGAAGGTCCCGCACCTGTTGGCGATCGTGGATTAGGGGGCGAACACAATGGATCTGAGTAATCTCAAACCTCCAGCCGGCCAGAACCACAAGGGCCGGCGTGTCGGCCGCGGCATGGGCAGCGGGCGAGGTAAGACGTCGGGGCGCGGCCAAAAGGGCCAGCACTCGATCTCCGGTTTCAGCCAGAAACGCGGTTTCGAAGGGGGCCAGATGCCGCTTCACCGGCGGCTGCCCAAGCGCGGGTTCTCGAACCAGCCTTTCAAGAAGAACTTTGCGGTAATCAACGTGGGCCGGCTCGAGAAGCTGGATGGAACCGAGTTTTCTCCCGAGCAGCTTGTGAAGGCTGGTGTGGTGAAGAAACTCGGCGACGGGCTGAAGGTGCTCGGCACGGGCGAGTTGAGGCGAGCCGTCGTAGTCCGGGCGCACCTGTTCAGCGAGTCCGCGCGGCAGAAGATTGAGAGCGCGGGCGGGCGCGCTGAAGTGATCAGCAATAACAAGCAGGCGTAGTATGAACAAGTTCTTCGAGGCATTGGCGAACGTATTTCGCATACCGGATCTGCGCAAGCGGGTCCTGTTCACCCTCGGGCTCCTGGCCGTATACCGGCTGGGTGCGCACATCCCGACCCCGGGCATTGACGCCAACAAGCTGAACGAGTTCTTCAATCAGAATCAGGGCACGGTTTTCGGTTTTATCGACCTGTTCTCCGGCGGCATGCTCCGCCGGCTGACCATTTTTGCCCTGGGCATCATGCCCTACATCACGGCCTCGATCATCCTTCAGTTGTTGACCGTTGTTGTGCCGACGCTGGAGAAGCTACAGAAAGAGGGTGAACTGGGCCGGCGCAAGATCACCCAGTGGACGCGTTATCTGACGATCGGCCTGTCGATCATGCAGTCGTTCGCCATCGCCACCGCGCTGCAAAACAGCGGGGCCGGTTTCGTGCTGCATCCCGGCTGGGGCTTCATCACGATGACGATCCTGACGCTCACCACGGGGACGGCTTTCATCATGTGGCTGGGCGAGCAGATCTCCGATCGCGGCATCGGCAACGGCATGTCGCTGATAATCTTCGCGGGCATTGTGGTGGGCCTGCCTCACGCCGTCTTCAACATTTACGAGAACACGTTCGTTACGCGGCAATGGAACGCGGTTTACCTCATCTCGGTGCTGGTGATGATGCTCGCGGTGGTGGCGTTCATCGTGCTCGTGGAGCGCGGCGAGCGGCGCATTCCGGTGCAATACGCCAAGCGCGTGGTGGGGCGCAGGATGATGGGGGGCCAAGCCACGCACCTGCCGCTGAAAGTGAATGCGGGCGGCGTCATTCCGGTGATCTTCGCCTCCTCGATCCTGGCGATTCCTCAGACCCTGATGGCGGTTCCCGCGGTGAAGAACAGCGCCTGGCTGTCGGGGATGCTGGGGGCCATCGCGCATGCCGAGCCGTTGTACGTGGTGCTGTACGTGGCCGGCATCATGTTCTTCTGCTTCTTTTACGTCTCGATCATCTTCAATCCGAACGAGGCGGCCGACAACATGCGCAAGTACGGCGGGTTCGTCCCGGGCATCCGTCCGGGCCGGAACACGGCCGAGTACATGAACAAGATCCTGTCGCGCATCACGGTGGTCGGCGGCCTGTACCTGTCGGTGCTCTCGCTGATTCCGGACATCATGATTTCCGGCATTCACCTGCAACACTTGCCGCTTTTGGGGCCGTGGATCGACCAGTTCGCGCCGAGGTTTCTGCTGGAGGGCTTGGGGGTGACGTTCTATTTCGGCGGCACCTCGCTGCTGATCGTGGTCGGCGTGGCCATGGACACCGTCAATCAGATCGAGGCGCAGTTGATCATGCGTCATTATGAAGGGTTTACACCGCGCGCCGGGCGAATTCGCGGCCGGCGGTCGGTCTTCTAAGAAGGGGAGAATGCCGCTTTCAGTCCAGCAGTGCACTGATGCAGCTGCGGTTCGCGCCAAGCACCCGGCGCTTTTGCTGTTCGGACCTCCCGGATCGGGTAAGGGTACTCAGGCAGTACTCCTTGCGGAGAGCCTGGGCGTGCCTCACATCTCGACAGGCGACATGTTCCGCCAGCACGTGAAGGACGGGACGGATATCGGCCGCCGCGTAAAAGCGATTATGGATGCCGGGCAGCTTGTTCCGGATACGCTGGTGAACGAGATGGTGGAGGAGCGGCTGGCCCGGCCCGATTGCGCGGGTGGATTCATTCTGGACGGGTATCCGCGGACGGTTCCGCAGGCGGAGATGCTGGATACCCTGCTGGAGCGTCTGGGCCGCCAGAAAGTGGCGGTGAATTTGCAGGTTGATTACAATATAATAGTTGCCCGGATTACCGCCCGCCGTTCGTGTCCCGCGTGTGGCGCAGTTTATAACCTGGTATCCAACCCGCCGAAGAAAGACGAGGTCTGCGACCGGGACGGCGCCGCGCTGATTCAGCGTGAGGATGACAGGGAAGAGGTGATGCGGAAGCGGTTCGAGGCCTACGAGGCCCAGACCCTGCCCGTAATGGACTTCTTTCGCGAGCGCGAGTACCGGGTTGTGGATGTTCGCGGGGGTAATGGCGCGCCTCAGGAGCTGACGGAGGAAATCCTGAAGCGGCTGGCAAGTATATAGAGCGTGATTGTTCGCAAATCGGCGGCCGAACTCGAGAAGATGCGCCAGGCTGGATTGCTGGTCTGGCGGATTCTCGATGCGTTGTGCGGAATCGTCAAAGAGGGCGCGACGACGTTCGACCTGGAACGTGAGGCGGACAGGATGATCCGGGAGGCCGGCGCCCGGGCGGCGTTTAAAGGTTATTACGTGCCGGCAGTCGGGGCAAAGTACCCTTACGTGCTATGCACGTCGGTGAACGACGAGATCATCCACGGGATGCCGTCTGAGAAGCGGGTGCTGAAGTCCGGCGATGTGGTTTCGATCGATATGGGAGCCGAGATCGGCGGCTACTACGGCGACTCGGCGACGACGGTGCCTGTGGGCGAGATCAGCCCGGAGGCTGCGAAGCTGCTGCGTGTGACCGAGGAAGCGCTGGAACTGGCGATCGAAAAGATGCGGCCGGGAAACCGGCTTTTCGACGTCTCCGGGGCCGTGCAGCGGCACGTTGAACGGAACGGTTTTTCGGTTGTGCGCGATTTTGTCGGGCACGGGATCGGGACCCGGCTGCACGAGGAGCCGCAGGTTCCCAACTACGTGGACCGCAGGAACGACAACCCGCGGCTGAAGGAAGGCATGGTGCTGGCCATCGAGCCGATGGTGAACGCGGGCAAAGCGGATTCGAAGGTTTTGGCGGACGGCTGGACGGTGGTGACCCGGGACGGGTCGTACTCGGCCCATTTCGAGCACACTGTGGCGGTGACGGCAAACGGCCCATGGGTGCTGACCAGGCCCTGAGGGGGACCGTTCTGGAGATCCTGCCGAGTGCGGTTTACCGCGTCGAGCTGGACTCGCGGAAGCAGGTGCTGGCGCACGCGGCCGGCGCCAGGGAGAGAAATTTCGTCCGGCTCCGTCCGGGCGACCGGGTGGAGGTGGAGATTTCGCCCCATGACCCGGGCCGGGGGAGAATTCTAAAGGTTTTCAGGGAGCGCGCCTGAAGGCGCGTAGGGAACGATGAAAGTTCGGGCATCAGTCAAAAAGATCTGCGACAAGTGCAAGGTGATCCACCGCCACGGCGTGGTGCGGATTATCTGCAAGAATCCCAAGCACAAGCAGCGTCAGGGTTAGGGAGGCAAAGGACATATGGCGCGTATAGCGGGTGTGGACCTGCCGCCGAGAAAAAGGGCAGAGATCGGGCTGACTTACATCTACGGCATCGGGCGCGCGCGCTCGAACTCGATTCTGTACCGTGCCGGGGTGGATAAGGACAAGAAGATTCAGGACCTCTCCGAGGACGAGGTTAACCGCATCCGCGGGATCATCGAGGAAGAGGGTGCGGTAGAGGGCGATCTCCGGAGGGAGATCTCGCTCAGCATCAAGCGCCTGATGGAGATGGGTTCGTATCGCGGGCTGAGGCATCGCCGCGGGCTGCCCGTACGCGGGCAGCGCACCCACACGAATGCCCGAACGCGCAAGGGACCGCGGCGGGGCACGGTGGCGAACAAGAAGAAGAGTACGGCGAAGACCTAACGACAGGTGAGCGATGGCGAAAGCACCAGCAAAGGGCGGAAAGAAGAAGTCCTTCAAGAAGAAGGAGAAGAAGAACATCCCGAACGGCATTGTGCATATTCAGGCGACGTTCAACAATACGATCGTCACGGTCACCGATGCCGCGGGCAACACGGTGGCATGGTCGAGTGCTGGTTCACTCGGCTTCCGGGGATCGCGCAAGGGCACCCCGTTCGCCGCGCAGCAGGCATCGCTCACGGCCGCCAACAAGGCCAAGGAATCGGGCATGCGGAGCGTTGAAGTGCGCGTTGCGGGGCCGGGGGCGGGCCGGGAATCGGCGATCCGGACGCTTTCGACGGTGGGCCTGGAGGTCCGCCAGATCAAGGACGTGACACCGATACCGCACAACGGCTGCCGGCCGCCGAAGAAGCGGAGAGTTTAGGGTTTGAAGTTTGGATCGAAGCAGGAAGAAGGCCGCGAGGCCGTAAACTGCACCTGCTGAAGGTAAGGAGACAGAATTGGCAAGACATACCGAAGCCGTCTGCCGGCTGTGCCGGCGGGAGGGCATGAAGCTGTTCTTCAAAGGGGAACGCTGCCACACGGATAAGTGCGCCATCGAGAAGCGCAACTTCATCCCCGGCCAGCACGGGAAAGACCGCAAATCCAAGATAGTCGGCTACGGGCTGCAGCTTCGCGAAAAGCAGAAGGTGCGCCGTTACTACGGGCTGCTCGAGACGCAGTTCCGCAACCTGTTCGAGAAGGCACAGAAGATGTCGGGCGTTACGGGCGACAACCTGCTTGCGATGCTTGAGCGCCGGCTCGACAACGTCATCTACCGCATGGGGTTCGGCACCAGCCACCCGCAGGCGCGCCAGGTAGTGCGGCACGGCCACGTGACCGTGAACGGGCGCAAAGTGAACATCCCGTCGTTCATGGTGAAGACCGGCGACGTAGTTGAGATTGCCGAGAAGAGCCGGAACAACGCGACAATTCTGGCAGCTCGCGACGCCACGGCGCATCAGCCGGTGCCTAACTGGATTGAAGTGGATCGCGAGAATCTCAGGGGCCGCATCATTGGCTCGCCCAAGCGCGAGGACCTGGTTCAGATCCAGGTCAACGAGCGGCTAATCGTGGAATTGTACTCGAAGTAAGGATAGGAGCCGGGGCTGGTCCCCGGCGCCGAACAGGGATTTCATATGTTTAAGGGCTTTCAGAAACCCAAGCGACTGGTTGCCAACACGGAAACGCTCACGGATCGCTACGGGCAGTTCACGGCGCAGCCGTTCGAGCGCGGTTTCGGCACGACCATCGGGAACAGCCTCAGGCGCGTACTGCTCAGCTCCATCGAGGGCGCGGCCATAACGGCCGTTCGCATTGACGGCGTGGCGCACGAGTTCAGCCCCATACACGGCGTCGTGGAGGACGCCACCGACATCATCCTCAATCTCAAGCAGGTGCCGTTCAAGATGTCCGGCGAGGGGACGCGCATCGCGCGCATCCGGGCGGACCAGCCCGGTGAGGTTACCAGCGGCCAGATCGAGACCGATCACGATGTTGAGGTCCTCGACCGCAACGTCCATATCGCCACAATCAGCGAAGGCGGCAAGCTTGATATCGAGATGCGGCTGAAGATGGGCCGCGGGTACGTCAGCGCGGACCGCAATTATGACGAGGATCTGCCGCTCGGGTACATCCCGATCGACTCCGTGCATTCGCCGGTTCGCAAGGTGAACTTCTCAGTCGAGAACGCGCGTCTCGGCCAGATGACAGACTATGACAAGCTGATGCTGGAGGTTTGGACCAACGGCGCTATATCGCCGCAGGACGCCATCGGGCAGGCCGCCAAGCTCATCAAGGACCACACCACCATCTTCATTAACTTCGAGGAATTGCCCGAGGCTGCCGAAGAGCCGGCTGAGCGGGGCATGGATCAGATGAATGAGGTCCTGGACCGCTCGGTGGACGAGCTCGAACTAAGCGTCCGGTCTTACAACTGTCTGAAGAACGCGAACATCCAGACCATCCGGGACCTGGTCCAGAAGACCGAGGCCGAGATGCTCCGGACCAAGAACTTCGGCCGCAAGTCGCTGAACGAGATCAAGGAGATCCTCGGCGGGTTGGGGCTGTCGTTCGGGATGAAGTTCGATGCGCAGGGCAGGCCTATCGGCATGCAGCCGCCGGCGGCAGGCGCCGCGCCGGGCGAACTCCCGCAGCCTGAGAACCAGCAAGAGATGCCCGAGGAAGAGGCCGAGGCCGAGGGCGAGAGCGGCCTCGAGGGCGATAAAGACGAGTACGAGAACTTGAGCGAGTAGGAGAACGCCGTGAGACACAAGCGCGCAGGATATAAACTCGGACGGCCCTTGGATGCACGCTGGGGGTTGCTGCGCAACCTGGTGACCAGCGTCATCGAGCAGGAGCGCGTCGTAACGACGGTCCCCAAGGCCAAAGCGGCCAAGCCGCTGGTTGAGCGGATGATCACCCTCGCCAAGCGCGACACGCTGCACACCCGCAGGCAGGCGGCGGCGTTTCTGCGGACGCCGGCCGCAGTGAAGAAACTCTTCGACACCCTGGGCGGCCGTTTTGCCCAGCGCAACGGCGGCTATACCCGTCTGGTAAGGCTGGCTCCCAGGCAGGGCGATGGGGCCGAGCAGGCCATGCTCGAGCTTGTTGGCTCCGAACTGGTTAAGCGCGCGGCCGAGCGCGCGAAGCGGAAGGAAGAGCGCCTGAAGGCCATGAAGGAAGGTCTGGAAGAGCAGAGTTAGTCCTTAGGAATCAAATCGATAGGGGAACAGCGCGGAGGTGTAACGCCTCCGCGTTTTTTTTGTGCCCGGGCAATGAGTGCCGTGGTATAAGATTCTCTTGACATCAGCGCACTCATATTTTATGATTAGTGGTGTTGGAGGATAACTGACATGCCTATCACAAAGTACGGACTTGATGTCGATGTGCCGACCGGCATTCGCCTCTTCCAGGACGCCGTCAACCGCCTCTTCAGCGAGCCTCCGGCCGCACGGCCCTGGGCGCCACCTGTGGATATTTACGAAACCGAGAACGCGCTGGTCCTGAAGGCAGACCTGCCCGATGTGGACCCGTCGGAGGTGCAGATTCAGATCGAGGAAGGGACGCTCATGATCAAGGGCGAGCGCAAATTCGAGAAGGTGGACGGCCATGGCGGGTATCACCGCATCGAGCGAAGCTTCGGCGAGTTCGCGCGCTATTTCAGCCTGCCCGAAACTGTTGACAATGATCAGGTGAAGGCGGACTACCGCAACGGCGTACTTTCGATCACGCTGCCGAAGAAGGAAGCGGCCAAGCCGCGATCGATCAAGATCGATGTCAAGCAGTAGGCGTGTGGGGTCCGGGGCGGGCCTGGGGTCCCGTCCCGGGCGGTCCATGGCATGCGGGTGTGCAACTTGATGGCGGCCATCGCGTCATAATTACTAAAGGGGTTTGAGTGAACAGCGTAAAGACAGTTCTGTTGCTGGGAGCACTAAGCGGGATACTGCTGGTTATCGGAGAGGCTGCGGGCGGCCTCACCGGGCTCTGGGCGGCGCTGGGCATCGCTGCCGTGATGAATTTCGCGAGTTACTACTACTCAGACAAGATCGCGTTGGGCATGTACCATGCGCAGCCGCTCACCGAGACTGAGAACCCGGAGATCTACCGCCGGATAGCCCCCATCGTTCAGGGCCTTGCAGCGCGGATGCATCTGCCCATGCCGAAGCTGTACGTGATTCCGGAGCAATCGCCGAACGCGTTCGCCACGGGCCGGAATCCCCAGCACGCATCGGTTGCGGTGACCGCCGGCATCTTGCAGCTCATGGACGACGATGAACTGGAAGGAGTGCTGGCGCATGAACTGGGACACGTCACCAACCGGGACATCCTGGTCAGCTCCGTGGCGGCCACGGTGGCTGCGGCGATCACGTTCATTGCTCGCATGGCTTTCTGGTTCGGTCCGCGAGGCGACGACGAGGAGGGCGGCAATGTTTTCGGCATGCTGGCGATGATGATCCTGGCGCCCATAGCTGCGTTGTTGATCCAGATGGCCATCTCACGCACGCGCGAGTACGGCGCCGATGCAACTTCAGCCAGGGTTACCGGCAAGCCGCTCGAGCTGGCGTCGGGCTTGAGGAAACTGGAAACCTGGTCGAAGCGCATTCCGATGGACGCGTCGCCTGCGACGGCCCACATGTTTATCGTCAAGCCGTTCTCGGCCGGCATGCTGCTCCGGCTGTTCTCGACACATCCGCCGACCGAGAACCGCATAGCGCGCCTTGAGGCGATGGCGCGCCCCAGGCCCGTTCGTTGAGCGACCTCCCGCTGGTACGCATAAACCGGAAGGGTGCTGACAGGCTGCTTTCCGGGCATCCCTGGGTATTTTCTTCGGACGTGACCGACCGCGGCGCCGCCGCGCCGGGAGACGTAGTGCGCGTGGCCGCCCCCAACGGGCGCACGCTCGGAAGCGCCCATTACAGTTCCAGTTCACAGATCTGTCTCCGGCTGCTGAGCAGGCGCGCCGAAGCGGCGGACCGCGAGTTCTTCCGTTCGCGTATCGAAGCCGCCGCACGCCACCGGGAGCGCGTGGTGACGGGCACCGACGCCTACCGCCTGATTCACGCCGAAGGCGACCTGCTTCCCGCACTGATAATTGACCGTTACGCCGATTGCTTCGTCCTCCAGACCCTCGATCAAGGGATGGAGCGGGCGAAGGGCGACATAGCGGCCATCCTCATGGAACTCTACTCTCCCCGGGCCGTCATCGAGCGGAACGACTCGGCCGTGCGCAGGCACGAGGGGCTTCAGCTCGTTTCGGGCGTGCTGGCGGGAGAAGATCCAGGTGAGGTTCGCCTCACCATGAACGGGCTCACGCTACACGCGGATCTGCTGCGGGGCCAGAAGACGGGCGTGTATCTGGACCAGCGGGAGAACTACCTCGCCGCACGCAGATACGCGCGCGGGCGCGCGCTCGACTGCTTTACCTCGACCGGCGGGTTTGCGCTGCACATGGCCGGCGTGTGCGCGCGCGTGGAGGCCGTGGACAGTTCGGCCACGGCGCTCGATACGGCCCGCCGCAACGCCGCCGCGAACGGCATTCAAAACGTGGACTGGCGCGAGGCGAACGTATTCGACTTCCTGGCAGGCATGCGCGGCGCCGGTCAGCCATACGGGGCGGTTGTGCTGGACCCGCCGGCCTTCGCAAAGTCGCGTTCGGCGATTGCTGACGCCGCGCGGGGCTACAAGGAACTGAATCTGCGAGCGATGCGTCTGCTCGAGCCGGGCGGAGTGCTCGTGACCTGTTCGTGCTCGCACCACTTCAGCGAGGCGGCGCTGCTGGAGACGGTGGCCGCCGCGTCGCTCGACGCGGGGCGCACGGTGCGCGTGCTTGAGCGGCGCACGCAGGCGCAGGATCACCCGATTCTGCTGACCGTGCCCGAGACGATGTATCTCAAGTGCCTGATACTCGAGGTGCTGTAGGGCGGCATTGGTCTGGGAGCGCAGGTTCAGGCGCGCTACACTAAACCTTCTTCGTGCTGCTCGAGCTGAAAGACATTCACAAGCGTTTCGGCGGCGTTGCCGCGCTGCGCGGGGCGCATCTCGCCGTCGCGGCGGGAGAGATACATCTGCTGCTGGGCGAAAACGGCGCAGGCAAATCGACTTTGATGAAGATCCTCGCCGGCATGCTCTCGCCCGACTCCGGCAGGATCGTCTGGCAGGGCCGCGAGGTGCGCTTCGCGCGCCCGGCGGACGCCGCGGCCAACGGCATTGCGATGGTGCACCAGGAATCGCTGCTCGCGCCGCACCTCACGGTAGCGGAGAACATCTTCCTTGGGCGCGAACCGCGCCTGCCGCTGGGTTTTGTGAGCCGCCGCAAGATGCAGGAGGCCGCCGCGCGCCTCATCGAGGAGCATCATTTTCCCCTCCAGGCGGGCTGGCGAGTCGAGAAGCTCAGTCCCGCGGGCAAGCAGCTCGTCGAGATCTGCCGCGCCATCCAACACGGCTCCAGCCTCCTCATCTTCGACGAGCCGACAGCGTCGCTTTCGGAATCCGAAACGCGCGAGGTGTTCGGCATCGTGCAGCGCCTCGCCGAGCGCAATGTCGCGGTCATCTACATCACGCACCGTCTGGAAGAGCTGCGGGCCATCGGCCACAGCGTCACCATCCTGCGAGACGGCGAAACCGTTCACACCGGCCCGCTCGCGGAGCTGCCGACGGATCGCATCATTCACTTGATGGCCGGCCGCGAGCTTGCCACCGTTTACGAGCGCAGGCCGCTTGCGCCCGGCGAGGAGCTGCTGCGCGTGGAGAAACTAACGCGCAAGCCCGCCATTGAGGACATCAGCTTCAGGATTCGCGCGGGCGAGATCGTCGGACTCGCGGGCCTGGTGGGCGCCGGCCGCACGGAGTTGTGCCGGGCGCTTTTCGGCATCGATGCGGTCGACGGCGGGCGTATCTTTTTAGCCGGCCGCGAGGTCCACATCCGCTCGCCGCGCGATGCGGTGCGAGCGGGGCTCGCGCTGATTCCCGAAGACCGCCAGCGAGCCGGCCTCGCGACGCTGCTGCCGCTCGGGCAAAATCTGACCGCGGCGAACCTTGCGGCAATCAGCCGCTTCGGTTTCATCGATCGCTCCGCCGAGCAAGCCGCAGCCGCAAGGTACATCGAGCGCCTGCGCATCCGCGCCGAAGGGCCGCGCCAGCTCGCGGGCAGGCTCAGCGGCGGCAACCAGCAGAAAGTGGTCATCGCGAAGTGGCTGTTCCGGCAGGCGCGCGTGTTCCTGTTCGACGAGCCCACGCGCGGCATCGACGTGGGCGCCAAGGCCGAGGTCTTCGAGGTCATGGACGAATTGGCGCGCGCGGGCGCCGCAATCCTCATGGTCAGCTCGGAGATGGCCGAGCTGATCTCCGTGGCCGACCGCATCCTGGTCATGCGCCAGGGCCGCATCGCGGGTGAACTCGCGCGCCCCGCGACGCAGGAAGCCATTCTCAGATACGCCACGCTCGAGCACGCAGCCGCGCTCGAGGAGCAAGCCGAATGATACAACGCCTTCTCCCGTTTCTTACGTTGATTCTTCTGTTCGCCGGGCTGACGCTCGCTTCGCCTTACTTCCTCACGCCGACGAACCTGGCGAGCGTCATCCGCCAGACGGCCGTCATCAACACGATGGCGCTTGGCATGACGATGATCATCATCGCGGGGGGCATCGACCTCTCCGTGGGTTCGATACTCGCCTTCAGCGGGCTGATGGGCACCATGGCGATGGAAGCCGGGCTGCCCATCTGGCAAGGCGTTGGGATCGGGCTGATTTCCGGGCTATTCTGCGGATTCGTGAACGGCGCGCTCACCGTGAAACTTCGCATAAACCCGTTCATCGTGACGCTGGGCACGCTGGGCATTGTCCGCGGCGTGACGCTGATCATCTCGAACGGGCTGCCGGTCCACCGCATCCCGCAGGGGTTCGCGTTTCTCGGCGAGGGCAACGTGCTGGGCGTGCCGTTTGTGCTGTGGATACTTCTGGGCTGCGCCGGGGCGACGCACCTGATACTCGAGCGCACACGGCTGGGGCGGTACACGTATGCGATCGGCAGCAACACGGACGCGGCGTTCTATACGGGCATTCCGGTGGGCTTCCACACGATCGCCGTCTATGCGATCAGCGGGTTGCTGTGCGGGCTTGCGGGCATGATCGAGGCCTCCCGCCTCATGACCGGCCAACCGACGGCGGGCCAGGGCTACGAGTTGCAGGTGATTGCGGCGGTCGTGATCGGCGGCGGCAGCCTCCGGGGCGGGGAAGGCAGCGTGGTGGGCACGCTCGTGGGCGCGTTCATCATGGGGCTGCTGGCGAACGGCAGCGACCTGTTGGGCATCTCGCCATATTTGCAACAGGCGATTATCGGCTCGGTGATCATTCTTGCCGTGACGGTAGACGAGCTGCGCAAGCGGAAGCTGGCGTAGACGGCAGCGGCGCCGGCGACCGCCGGACTCAAGCAGCTCGAGGCTGAGATTCCGCACATCCCCGCGCCAGAGGCGATCCGCACGCGATTCAGGCGGCCCGAAGTGACCCCCAAGCGCCGGTGCGCACGCTTCGGCAGGTTTGCCCCGGTGGCAGCAGCGCCGCTTCGGCTGCGATTTCGAAGATGAGAAAGGTTGGGCGGGAACGCGCGGCTGCGGCGCTCACTCCACGGCTGAGATGATCAACGGCTTCTCAAGGCTGAACGTCAGGACCGATTCGGCCGGAACCTTGATGGAGCCCCTGGTAAGGATCTGCGAAAGCGCCCCGGCTCCGGCGCCGGCTCCGGCTCCGATGGCGGCTCCCTTGCCTCCGCCGGCAATGGCCCCGATGACGGCTCCGAGCGCCGCGCCACCGCCGGCATACTCCGCCGTTCGCTTATTGGCTCCGACACCCGCCTTGCCTTTCTGGGCCACGGCGGAAGTCTCAACCGCATAGGACCGGCCGCGGATGACCACCGACTGAAGATCGAGGACCAGGTCGGACGCGCCGCGGATCTTGCCGCCCTGTGACACGGACCTGATGACAATGCGAGCATCGGACCCGCGCGGGATAACAACTGCGCCGCTGGCGTCCGAGATGTCGCGAGTGACCTGAGCACTGAAGGTCTGCCCCTCGGCCGCCGTTCGCGAATCGATCGCCTCGTTAGTCCTGACGGAAATTTCCCTGCCGGCCGGAACTTCGTACGTTCTCTGGACGGGAGCAGCCTCGATGGAAGTGGCACCAGGCTCGGGCGATTGCTCCGCCGCACTCTGCGCGGGCTCCGGCCGCTGAGTCCCGGCGGCTGTCCGCCCGGCTTCACGCGGGGCCTGCGCTTCGGTGCGGGCACGGGAGGGCGGCGCAGGCGAGGCCTTTGCGGCTTCAGCGTACTCGACGGACTTCACCTGGTTGAGCGGGATCTTCCGCTCGATTCCGTCATCGCCGGCCACGACCATGTCGGTCTGGGTACTTGCAATGATCTCGCCCCGGACGGCGCCGCCGCTCTTGAGATGCACTACTGCGTGCGGGCCGCCGGACGTTGTGGCGGGCGATGCAGCCTCCTGCGCCGCGGCAGGCGTTTCGGCGGCTTCAGGCCGGCTGTTGTTCTGCGCCTTTCCGCAGGAAAAAGCCGTTACAGCGGAAATCAAAACGAACAAACCAATGCCGTATCTCATCATAAGTGCCTCCTTCCCGCGGTTACCCCGCGCCCTCAAACGCTCATTGGGCCCGGACCACAGCAATCTTGTCCGCCTCGAGTTTTGTATTCTCCTCTTTGCCCTCAGTGCTGCCTACCGGAACCACCTTCACCGTGTACTCGCCCGGATTTAGCAGCAGCCCCTGTGCGGCGTTGTTGAACTCGTCGGCGTGCCCCATGAACTTGCCGTTGACGTACACGGCTGCGAACTTGTCGGGCGAGATAACACGCAGGCGGCCGAAGGGCGGCACAGGCGGCGCAAGCGCCTTCATCTTCTCAGAAAGCTTCGTGGTTTTGCCCGGCAGGATCGTGACCTTGGCCACGAGGTCTTCATAACGGGGATCGGAAAGCTTCACCTCGTGCTCGCCGGCGGCGACGGCGTACTTCCTGTCTATGCCGAAGTTCTCCGCCGGACCGACGTACTTTCCATCGATGAAAACCCCCGCCCGGCCCGGGTCCACGTTCGTCTTCAAGTAGCCTGTTGTCTGTTGCGCGGCAAGAGGAATGCCGGCCACTGCAAGCAACAGTGCGGCATTACGAGTGATGGAAACGATTCGCATGTAGGTTGTCCTGTCCTTCAGATGTTGGCACACGTATCCTCGTGCACGCTTAAGAGGTAGATGTGGGTTGCTCCGATCGGGATGCGAGGGGGCTACAAAGCTGAGGCGATTTCCGACACCGGCATAACTTGGCCGTGAAGCCCGCGCTCTCATCGGAAGGCCTTTCCGAAGCGTCGCCAAATTCCGGGTCCGGCGAATGCTCGAGTAGATTATTATAGCTTCATATTCGCGGCAGCGCAACCCGGGGGGCGGTGTTGCGGTGCTGCGCTTCGACTTCAGCGCAGGAATTTGTATGAGGGAGGGTGCTACATGCCTCTGAGCAAGAGAATGGCGGCCGAGTTCATCGGCACGTTCTGGCTGGTTTTCGGGGGATGCGGCAGCGCCGTTCTGGCTGCTGCGTTTCCAAACCTGGGCATCGGATTTCTGGGCGTGGCAGCGGCATTCGGACTGACGCTGATGACGATGGCGTTCGCTATCGGTCACATCTCGGGATGCCACGTAAACCCGGCAGTGTCCATTGGCCTAGCGATAGGGAGGAGATTCCCCGCCAAGGACTTATTGCCATATATAGCGGCACAGGTCCTGGGGGCGATAGCCGCGGCGGCGGTTCTGTTCGTGATTGCCAGCGGGAAAGCGGGCTTCAGCCTCGCCGGCGGGTTCGCCTCTAACGGCTATGGCGCGCATTCACCCGGCGGTTACTCGCTGTTGGCGTGCCTGGTTGCCGAGGTGGTGCTGACGCTCATGTTCGTTCTCATCATTATGGGTGCGACGGATGAGCGGGCGCCGAAAGGTTTCGCGCCGATCGCCATCGGCCTCGGTTTGACAGTTATTCACCTGATCGGAATTCCGGTTACGAACTTGTCGGTGAATCCGGCACGGAGCACCGGGCCGGCGCTATTTGCCGGCGGTTGGGCCATCCAGCAACTGTGGCTTTTCTGGCTGGCGCCGATTGTGGGCGCGGCGATTTCAGGCGTGCTATACCCCGCGGTGGCTGCCGAACGCCGGCCGGCGAAGAAGGCAGCGGCGGCGGCATAGAGCCGCTGCCGTGGAGTATTGGGTACGGGTTCACCCGCTCGCCGCAGGTGCGGCGCAAGCCCGACTGCGGCGAGCGTCGATCTTCTAGCAGAGGAGCTGGACTGCGGGAAGGGAAAGGGACTGTATGCTTAAGGATTTTAAGGAATTTGTCATGCGGGGGAACGTACTCGACCTCGCAATCGCAGTAATCATCGGCGGAGCGTTCGGCGCGATTGTCACGTCGATGGTGAACGACATCGTGATGCCGCCGATAGGTTTGCTGCTCGGCAATGTGGACTTCAAGGATCTGTTCATCAGTCTGAACGGCCAATCGTATCCGACACTGGCAGCGGCAAAGGCGGCCGGGGCTCCCGTGATTGCGTACGGCCAATTCATCAACGCAGTCATTAATTTCCTGATCATCGCGTTCGTAATCTACCTGGCCGTTCACAAGGCGAGACAATTGCGGGCGAAACCCGAACCTGCGCCGGCCACTCCGGCTACGAAGGATTGCCCGTTCTGCTTCAGCACGGTCAACATCCGCGCATCGCGCTGCCCGCACTGCACATCCGAGCTGGTGGCGGCAGAAACAGCCGGACAGTAACTCGTTCCGGCGGCGACTTGCCCTATGCCGCCGCCGGACGTATGTTCTGGTTCAGGCGGAACAGGTTGCCGGGGTCGTACTTGCGCTTGATGGAAGCCAGTCGCGAGTAGTTTCCGCCGTAGCTGCTTGCGACGCGCTCCTCGCCTTCGTCGCCGAGGAAGTTCACGTAGACGCCGCCGGCCGAGTGGGGATGAAGCGCGGACCAGTAGGACCGGACCCAGTCGCGGTAATGCTGCATGGGTTGAGGGTCCGGACTGACCGCCGCGATTATGTGCGTGAACCGTGCGTTCCTGTGCGGGAATGCCGTTGCGTCCGGGGCGACATCGTGAACCGCTCCATCCAGGGGATAGATGTGCACGGCGGAATTTACGGTCGGAATCTCGGGTCCGTAGCGTGCGTGAGCCGCGATGATGGGATCGCTGAGCTCGTCGACGATATCGGATTTCCAGTAGTGATACAGCCCCGGAGGCAACAGCGGGTCGAACATCTGCTGCACGGCCGGATAGGGAGCGGGATGGCCGTGTGCGAACGCAGGCGGGCCGAATTCGCGCAGAGGGCGCGTGGCGTCTTCACCGTGTTCAACTTTCCCCGAGTACACAGCGACGATGCCGCACATGGTTTTCATGTGCAACTCCTCGGGGAATGGCGGCGCAGGCGGAACGATGAGGTAGGCGAAAAAGGCGCTCAGTTCGCGCGGCGCTTGAGCCATGAAATCGTTGAAGAACTTCAATGCCCGTTCAGCTTTTTCGAGCGGGTACAGGATGGGGCAGGCGTACACGGTGCTCACGGGATGAGGCCGGAATTCGAACGAGGTGACAATGCCGAAGTTGCCGCCACCGCCCCGAATCGCCCAGAACAGGTCTTCATTTTCAGTCGCGCTGGCAGTGAGCATGCGGCCGTCGGCCGTGACAATGTCGGCGGAGACCACGTTATCGCATGCCAACCCGTAGCGGCGCGTGAGGTGGCCAAACCCGCCGCCCAGCGTGAGGCCGCCGACACCCGTGGTGGATATTACGCCTCCGGGCGCGGCGAGGCCGAATATGTGCGTGGCGTGATCGAAATCTCCCCAGGTGCAGCCGCCGCCGGCGCGGGCGAGGCGGCGCGCCTGATCGACGCGAACGCCTTTGATCCCTGAGAGGTCGATTACGATGCCGTCATCACAGGCGCCGAAGCCGGGCGCGCTGTGGCCGCCGCATCGCACCGCCGGGGAGAGCCCTTCCTCCCTGGCGAAATTGACGCAGTGCATGACATCGGCGGCGTCAGCGCAGCGGACGATGAGCCGGGGCCGGCGGTCGATCATAGCGTTATAAACGCGCCGGGCGGCGTCGTATGCGGGGTCCGGCGGCCGGATGACCGCGCCGCGCACGGCAGAAGTGAGCGCCTGAATGGCGCGCTCGCCAGGGCCTGGCGAAGTTGAAACAAGTGAAGATCCCATGAAATTCCCCTCCGAGATGCCTGTGCCGCCAGTTTGGCCCCGGGGGAAAGTGGAATCAAGAGCGGCATCCGTGTGTTAACCGGGAGTTTACACGCGGGCATCTTTTGAAGCCGGCGAGCGCTTGAATGACTCTCGATGGCTGTGCCGCGCGTGTCTTTGGCCCTGATTCAAACAGGCTGGGACGTTTGCCTGCCTGAGGACGGCCACTCGCCCGCGCCGGATTGTTGGGCATTCCCTAGACTCGCGGCAGCATGCCGAGTTCGATCGCACCGTAAACAAAGAAAGCCAGCGCAAGAACCACCAAACCAAGCCGGACGCCGGGCGATGCGAATCTGGTTGATAGACCGCTCAGGAGCGACACCATCGCAAACGGAACCGTCATCAGCACGTACTCATCAGAGATCGCATTGGCTGCCCTTGCTTCGTGCAGATAATGCGCGTAAACGTCCGAGAGGCGCCGTGCTTCCTCTCTGGCGCTCAATCGGTACTGCTTCATTGCGAACGGTGTCGGCGGAGCGTCCGGGTTCGCCAGCGGACGGGTCGCCAGCCATGCATCGAGCGCGGGCTTCATCTCCGGCCTTACTCTTTGATAAATGAAATCGGACAGTTTATTATTTCTGCTGCTGAGCGCATCGATATATTGCAAAAACACTCCTACATCCACAGCCTGCTCCTGGAGAGACTTCGATTCGAGCGCCGCCTCGTTCCGGGAGATTTCATTTGCGTCATTGAGAGAAAAGATGCTGTCGCTGTTCCATAGCGACGATTGATATGCGGCCCAACCGGCCGCCACGGCAGCCAGTCCAAGGAGAGCGGCGGAGACGAAGTCGGTCCACCAGTTCCAATCGATCATCCGGCGTGCGGGGGGAACGGCTGGACGGCCCGGAGGCGAGTTGTTCTCCGCCATCTCGATATGTTCCCCTCCGGCCGGAACTGCCTGATGGCTGCGTGCCCCGGGCGTTCCGCTCCTACTAAGCATTAGAACACCAGGCAGGCTGGATCACCCGAAAGTTAAGTTCGCCGCGCGAGCAGAGCGTCTCGCTCGATAATTAGCGCTGCGCCGCTGAAGGACGCTGTCTGCGATTGATGATAGGTTCAAGTTGAGTAGCGGTGAACTACCGCGTTCAGGGGGGAAAAGTGACACGCAATAGAACTTCTGTTTTTAATAGCGGGTTATTATTTGCAGTGTTGTTAACGCCGGCGATAGCAAGCGCGCGGGCGGTGATTCCGGCCGGCACGCCTGTCGAGGTGCGGCTCACTCGCGGCATCGATTCGTCCAGGGCCGTGCCGGGCGAACGGTTTCACGCCATCGTGGCTGAGCCAGTCGTCGTGAACAACCGGGTTGTTATTCCGCGCGGGGCGGATGCGGCGCTGGAACTGATCAGAACCACGCACGGGCAGTATGCGGTGAAGCTGAACAGCATCGGCGTGAGGGGCACTCGATACCGGGTTGCGAGCGATTATGCCACAGTGGCGGCAAAATCCAGGAAGGGCAAGGCGGCCAAGCGAGGCGCGATTGGCGCGGGCGCGGGGGCCGTTGTAGGAGGCCTGATGGGCGGGGGCAAGGGCGCGGCGATAGGAGCCGGCGCCGGGGCCGGAGTGGGAGCCGCCTCGGCGCTCGCCGGAGGGAGGAAAGTTGAACTGCCTCCTGAAACACGGCTCATCTTCAGACTGCGTTCGCCGGTGGCAGTACGGTAGTAGCATCGATTGCCGGCCGCGTCCTGCTTTTCCCGCAAGCGGCATTGGCACAAAGATCATGGTTGCCGGCATCACTGGCGCGGGCGCAATTGAGGCCGTGTTCCAGCGCGGAACGCGCCCTGCGCCTCGGATTCGCGTTGCGCTGACATAACCGGGAACATCGACAGGCCAGCTTCCGTACTGCTCATTGAGGCGCCGGGCTACAGCCACATTCCGGCGCTGGGAGACGGTTCGATGTCGGTACTTTTCCAGGATCTACGTTACGGTTTGCGCATGCTGGCCAAGAGTCCGGGTTTTTCGGTCATCGCGGTTTCTGCGCTTGCGCTCGGGATCGGCGCCAATACGGCTATCTTCAGTGTCGTCAACGGCGTTCTGCTTAAACCTCTGCCATATCAGGATCCAGACCGCCTCATGCTAATCAGCGAAAGCTCGCCGGACTTCTCGTCGATGTCCGTCGCGTATCCGAACTTCGTGGACTGGAAAGACCAAAACCGCACTTTCAGCGGCATGGCGGCGTTCCGCTGGGAAGACTACGACCTCACAGGAGCGGGGCAGCCTGAGCACGTCAGCGGCAGGATGGTTTCAGCCGATTTCTTTCGCGTTCTCGGCGTCACTCCCGTGCTGGGCCGCGATTTCGATGCCCGCGCGGACCGGCTCGGCACGGCGCCCGTCGCCATGCTCGGCGGCGGGTTGTGGAAGCGGCGCTTCGGCTCGAATCCGGGTGTGCTGGGCACGCAGATTGTGCTGAACGGCAAGAGTTACACGGTTATTGGGGTGGCGCCCGCCGATTTTCAGTTTGAAGGCAGCCCCGACGTGTACACGGTGATGGAGCAGTGGGACGAGATGCTGGCGCGCTGGCGCGAGATGCACCCGGGCATCCGCGTTGTGGCGCGGCTTAAGCCAGGGGTCACGCAAAACCAGGCGCAGGCCGATATGAGCGCTATCGCGGCGCGCCTTGCGGAGGCGTATCCGAAGTCGAACGCCAAGCACGGCGCAGTGGTCGCGACGCTGACGTCCTACCTGGTTGGGAACGTCCGGCCCACGCTGCTGGTGCTGTTGGGCGCGGTGGGTTTTGTGCTGCTGATCGCATGTGCGAACGTGGCGAACCTGCTCCTGGCGCGGTTCACGAGAAGGCAGAGGGAGATTGCCATCCGTTCGGCAATCGGCGCGGGGCGCGGCCGGGTGGTGCGGCAGTTGCTTACCGAGAGCGTGTTGCTGGCGCTCGGCGGAGGATTGGCGGGGCTGGCGATTGCCCACTGGGGCACGCGGGCGCTGGTGGCGGCGGTGCCGGGCGGATTGCCCCGCATGGAGAACATCGGCGTTGACGGTTCGGTGCTTGCTTTCACATTAGGCATTTCGTTGCTTACGGGCATCGTCTTCGGGCTCGCCCCGGCGCTGCAAACCGGTATCAAAGACCTGCACGAGACGCTGAAGGAAGGCAGCCGCGGCACCTCGGCGGGACACCGCCGCCTTCGCAACGCGCTGGTTGTTTCCGAGGTTGCGGCGGCGCTGGTCCTGCTTACCGGAGCCGGCCTGATGCTGCGGACGATTCGCATCCTCGGCGGTATCAACCCCGGGTTCGATTCCGGCGGCGTTTTGACGTTCTCGATGGGGCTTTCCAAGGCCAACATGACCAGCAGCGAGCGCATCTTGCAAAACTTCGGCGAGACGCTCGAGCGGATTCAGAACGTGCCCGGCGTCCAATACGCCGCGGTTACGTCGATGATTCCTCTGGGGCCCAACGACAGCGAGTTGCCGTTCTACGTGTATGGCCGTCCGCGCCCGGCGACGCAGGGCGATATGTCCTGGGCGCTGCTGTATGCGACGAGCCCCGGGTATCTGAAAACCATGCGCATTCCGCTGCTGCGCGGCCGGTATATCGAGCAGCGCGACATGCACCGCGGCGTTCACATCGCCGTCATAGACGAGCTGCTGGCGCGCACGTATTTCCCGGACCAGGACCCAATCGGGCAAAGCATCGTCGTCGCCGATATGAGCGGCGCCCTCGGCCCGGAAGCCACCAAGCCGATGGAGATAGTGGGCGTTGTCGGCCACGTTAACCACTGGGGGCTGGACAGGGATGCTAATTCACGCGTCCGCGGTCAGCTTTATTTGCCGTTGTCGGAGATTCCCGATCAGTTCATGCAGGGGACGGCGGCTTCGAGTATATTCGTCGTCCGGACCGGACCCGATCCGCTCTCGATGACGCCGGCGATCCGCGCTGCGGCCCTCGGAACGGCGAGCGACCAGCCTGTGTACGGGGTGCGCACGATGGATGAGGTCGTCGCGGCGTCACTAGCGGACCGGCGCTTTTCAATGCTGCTGCTGGGTGTTTTTGCCGCGCTGGCGCTTTTGCTTGCCGCGGTCGGAATCTACGGGGTGATCTCCTACACCGTCGCGCAGCGCACGCGAGAGATAGGCATCCGCATGGTGCTCGGCGCGCGCAGGGCCGACGTTCTGAAGGCTGTGGTTGCGCAGGGCATGCTTCCCGTTGCAGCCGGCCTTGCAATAGGTCTCGGGATGTCGTTCGGGCTTACGCGCCTGATGGCCGGAATGCTCTACGGGGTAAAGGCATCAGATCCCCTGACGTTCACCGTTGTGGCGGTGGTGCTGGGCGCCGTGGCGCTCGCGGCGACGCTGGTTCCGGCACGCAGGGCGACGAAGGTAGCCCCGATGGTCGCCCTGCGGTATGAGTAGCGGGGCGGCCGGGTTTCGAACACTGAAGGCCTGCGTGATCTGAAGCCGCCAAGCCGGCCGCTGTAGAATGGGTTTTCCGCGGGCCGGCATGTGCCGCCGGCGCGCCGGAATGCATGGTAGGCAGTGCAGGTCTCACAAATGGAAAGCCTCATAGCGAAAGCGATTCACCTTGAAACGCAGCCCGTCGCCCTCGTGTGGGCGGACGCGGCGCCGGAGGGGGCGACGCGGTTCAAGCCGGGCCGCTGGGGATGCGTGGTGAATATGTTCGCTGTGGCGGCCGCCCGCGGCCGCGCCGGGGCGTTCGATCGCCAGACGTACGGCTGCTGGGGCGGCGGGGTCGGGCTTGGCTTCGGCAACCGGTACGAGGTTTTCCCCGGCGGCGTCGATTGCTTCTACGGTTTTCTGTCGCAGGGCAACGCGGGCTCGGAACGCGGGCGGGCGATCGGCGAGCACATGAAGGCGTCCGGCGGAAACCGCATGGCCGATGACTTCCTGTACGGCGAGGGGTACATCAAAGACGCCGAAACGACGCGGCGGTTCGTAGAGTCGATGCCCATGCGCGACATACCGGCCGAGTTCGTGGTAGTGAAACCGCTTGCGCAGGCGGACGCCGAACATGACGACGTTAAGAACGTCACGTTTTTCGTGAACCCACACCAACTATCCGCGCTTGTGATCCTGGCGAACTACGCGCGCCCGGATATCGAGAACGTGATCGTGCCGTGGGCGGCTGGGTGCCAGGTGATGGGCATTTTCGCCTATCGCGAACTCGAGCGCGAACGCCCGCGGGCGCTAATCGGCATGACCGACATCTCGGCGCGTGAGAACGTGCGGCCGGTACTGGGCGAGCACGTGATGTCGTTCACGGCGCCGTGGCCGCTTTTTCAGGAGATGGAAAGCCACGTCGACGGCAGCTTTTTGCAGCGGGAGACGTGGCATTCGCTTACTCACGGCAAGCGCGGCGCGTAATGCACGCGGAACACGCTATTTCACGGTATAGCTGATCGACTCAGTTGCTGAGTGTTCACCCTGGATGACCGTGATCTTCAATTCGCAGTTGCCCGGAGTCGCTGCGGCCGCGATGAGCATCGGCACGGAGCCGGTTGCGCCCGGCGGCGGCACAGCGGCTACCTGATTAGCCACAGACTTGCCGTTCAGCAGAAACTCTACCTGCATGATTGGCGGCGCCGGATCGGTCTTGTCAGGGTAAATCACAAAGTAAACGTAAGGCTTGTCCCCGCTGCTGAACGTATCTGCGAGCAGCGGGACCGCACGATTCTCGCCAAAAACGAGAGGGTCGGCAACATCCGGCTGCGCAAACCCAGGCTCGAGCCGGTCGACCAGCGCGATGCTGCTCAAAGCTATACCGCGGTGCGGTTCGGGGACCGCGATGTCGAAAAACTGCGTGCCGGCCAGCGTCCCCTGGCGGTCGACCATGGCTATCTCCACGTCGTGCCGGCCGGGGCGAAGTCTGGCGGTGTGCGTGTACGTTAGCAGCGGCGCCCGCGGGACTGCGGAGCTGTCCGCCGCGATCTCATATGGTGTCGTCGAGCTGAACTTGTCCTCAACCCTGCCATCGGCATCCTTGATGAATGCCGCAACGGCCACTTCGATGCGGCGGGTCTTTCCGTCCTGGCTGAGCTTCGAGCTGAGGCTTGGCCCGGGCACCTGGAATGCCAGCAGGGTCAGCGGATTCGCGCCATCGCGGAAGTAGTATGCGGCCGAGCGGAAGAATGTGGCGTTCGAATGCTGCGCACCCGGCTCATCACGCTCCCTCGCGCGCAGCAACTGCGTCGCGTCGCAGTTCCAATCGCCGGGGTTTGGCGGGGGTTTGAATTCATCGGTGTCGAAATACCGCCAGCCCTTGCCTCCTCCCGAGACCTGAAGCATCAGCGCCACCTCGTAGCGGGGACCCTGAAAATACGAAACGCGTATGCTGTGTATGCCGCAGCTCAGGTTCACCTTCGCCGTCCCGACAGCCGCGGCATGAACCTGATCGTTATCTATAAGCAGACGGTCATCTATGTACAGCCTCGATCCATCGTCGGACGTCAAGGCGAAGCTATAGTTGCCGGGCTCTTCCACCCAGAACCGGGCCGTGTAATCTATCGCGAACCACTCGAAGCGGGAAGTAACCCCGGGAAAGCCTTGAGAGAAAACACGCGGCTGAACTTGCAAGGAGTTTGTATAGATGGTGCCGATCGGTTTCAGGCGGGTGAAATCCGGCAGTCTGGAAGTTCCCTCCGGGAGCGCATACACACGCCCCGCCAGGCCATTCGGGATCACGACGGTGGTGCCAAAGGTCGGAATCGTGCCCTCGGTGTCCTGGGTCCAGGAGACCCCGGACAGCGCCAGAGAAGCTATAACCCAGAGTGCCAGGCCTCGCGCCACGTCGGGCGATTGTAGCTCATTTGCGGGCGCATTGGGAAGGACTATCTCAGCTCATAAAAGCGTTCCGGCCGTATTGCGGCGGCTGTCAGGCCTTGCCGCTCGCGGCTTGTTCAGAACGTTCGCGTACACGCGATTAGCACTTCGTTCTGTTTCGGCGTTGATGACCCGGCGAATCGGCGCGCCGTGCTCCTCCATGCGCTCCGGGATGGCGCTGCGAACCTGAACCCGTTTTCACGACCGTAGCCAAGGCAGGCCTCGCCCAGCGCCAGCGAGGCTCTTTGGGAACGTACGGCCACAAGTATGCACCCCCGGCGCCCGGGGTAAACAACAGGCGAACACGTTTGAATCCTTGCTGCCGGCGCACTAAGATAAGGTTTCGGCTGAACAGCACCTGATGCTCTTGATCGCGGCACAAACAGGCGAGGACTAGTGTTTCGAGTACTGACGGTTGCCAGGGAGTATGGCAGCGGGGGCGGGTGCATCGCGCGCGCCATCTCTGAGCGGCTCGGGTGGGAGCTGCTGGATAAAGAACTGGTTTTCGAGATCGCGCGCGCAATGCGCGTACAACCCGAACTCGTGAGGCAATTCGATGAGAAGGTCGATTCCTGGCTGCACCGGCTGAGCCGGAGAAGCCTGTGCCGAGGGGCCTTCGAGGGTGTCGCTGCTGTTACCAGAGAGGACCTTCTCGATGCCGAGACCACCGCAGCGCTAGCCGGCCGGCTCATAGAGGCATCTTATGCACGCGGAAACTGCGTCATCGTCGGCCGCGGGGCGCAATGCCTGCTTCAGAATCGCCCCGATGCGCTTCACGTGTTCATTTATGCGCCGCTGCGCCAGCGTATTGCGCGGGCTCAATCTCGCGTCCCCGGCGGTTGCGATGTAGAGGAGTACATACGTTCTGTGGATCGCCGGCGCGCCGAGTACATCCGCTTCCATTATGGATGCGATTGGACGAACCCTCACCTCTATCACATGCTGATCAGCTCCGAGCTTGGGGATGAGCCAGTGGCATCGATCATTACCCAGGCCGTTCTTTCAGGAGGTGCCCGGACCACCTGAGAGGTGGTGAGCAGGCGGGCCGGATGGCAACCGGAACCAGCGCGGGATTTAGTTCCCAGCAGCGTGCGAACCGCTGGGTCATTGCCATCGCTGTAATGTCCAGCGCCGTTATGGAAGTGCTGGACACCTCCGTAGTCAATGTCAGTCTGCCGCACATAGCGGGAAGCCTGTCATCCACGGTGGACGAGGCAACCTGGGTACTCACGTCCTACCTTGTCGCCAACGCAGTCATTCTGCCCATCACTGGGTGGCTGGCGAATATGTTCGGCCGCAAGCGCCTGTTACTCACGGTTGTAAGTGGATTTACTCTCGCGAGCGTGTGTTGCGGCCTTGCCACCAGCCTGCCGGCGCTCATTTTATTCCGCATTCTTCAGGGCACGACGGGCGGCGGATTGCAGCCTCTCTCACAGGCCGTACTGCTGGAGGAGTTCCCGCCGGAAGACCGCGGCAAGGCCATGGCCTTCTGGGGCTTGGGCATTGTCGCCGCGCCGATACTTGGCCCTACGCTGGGCGGCTGGCTTACGGACACCTACTCCTGGCGCTGGGTGTTTTACATCAACCTGCCGATCGGTCTTCTAAGCTTGACGATGATTTCGCTGTTCCTCTATGACCCGCCATACATCCGGCGGGGCGGCATGCGCGTGGATTTCTGGGGTCTCGGAATGCTGGTGGTAGGCATGGGAGCGCTCCAGATCATGCTCGACAAGGGCCAGGAGGAGGACTGGTTCGGCTCCGATTTCATCATCACTTTGGCTGTAATTGCCGGGATCATGCTGCCGGCCTTCGTAATACACCAGCTCCGCGCCAAGCATCCCCTCGTGCGCTTCCGGCTGCTCAAGTACCGCAGTTTCGCGGCGGGCATAGGCCTTGTGACGGTGCTCGGCTTCGTGCTGTATGGCAGCCTGGTCCTGTTGCCGCTGTTCATGCAGACGCTGCTCGGCTGGACGGCGGTCACCGCAGGCATGTGGACCAGCCCGCGCGGAATAGGCACGGCGCTCTGTATGCCGCTTGTCGGGTATTTGCTGGCGAAGAACTGGGACGGCAGGAAGATGCTCGTGTTCGGGTTCGTTGTCGCGAGCCTCGCCTTTTTCGGCTATTCCCACATGGACCTTCAGTCCGGCACGTGGGACATCCTTTGGCATCAGATCAATCAGGGCGTCGGCATGGCGTTCGTGTTCGTCCCTCTCACAACGTTGACCATGGATCCGATCCCCAAGGCCGAAACCGGCTTCGCAACGAGCCTCTACAGCGTCATGCGGAACATCGGGTCGAGCGTAGGGGTGTCGTTTGTCACGACATTCGTTGCGAGGCGGTCGCAGTTCCACCAGTTGGTTCTTGCCGAGCACATTACGCCTTACAGCGAGGGCGTGCAGCAGATGCTGGGCCAGGCCAGCCAGAGATTTTTCGCCGCTGGTTCGGATCACTACACCGCCGGCCGGCAGAGCCTGGCGATGCTATATCACATGGTTCAGCAACAGGCGTCGCTGCTGAGCTTCATGGAAGCGTTTCGCGTGATGGGATTTCTGTTCCTCGCCATCATTCCGCTGGCGCTGCTGATGCGCAGGGCCAAGAACGCGCGCGGGGCGGCCGGCGCGCACTAGACGCGGCGCCAACGCCGCGTCCACCCGCCGGATGCGGGTATCATATACAAGCTAGGATTAAGTGTTCCGATGACGTTTTGTGTGGAACCAACGGAGGAAGAATGGGCATCGTAGCTGGCGTGGACTTTGGCACTCTCAGCGTTCGGGTTTCCATAATCGACAGCGAGCGCGGGCGGCTCGGGGCGGGTGTGGCGGAATATCCGCTGCACCGCAAGCGGGAGGACCCCGATCACGCCACGCAGAGCCACTCGGACCACATGCGCGCTCTGGCCGAGGCCACCAGGAAAGCGCTGGCGAACGCCGGCGTCCCAGGCGACAGCGTCGAGGCGATCGCGCTGGACACGACAGGCTCGAGCGTGATTCCCGTGGACGAGAAGCTCCAGCCGCTCGACGATTACTACCTGTGGTGCGATCACCGCGCCGCGCGCGAGGCTGCGCTTATTACGGAGACCGCGCACGCCGCGCAACTGGAAGCCATTCAGTGGTGCGGCGGCGTGTACTCCTCCGAGTGGGGCTTCTCGAAACTGCTGCACTGGCTCCGCCATAACCCGGACAAGCGCGAACGGATGGCCACGGCCCTCGAGCATTGCGATATGATCGCCGCCACGCTCTGCGGGATCACCGACCCCGCGCGTGTTCCCCGCAGCATCTGCGCCATGGGCCACAAGTGGATGTGGAACGCCGCGCTGGGCGGGCTGCCTCCGGAGCAGTTCCTGGCCTCAGTGGACCCGCTCCTCGCCGGCGTGCGCGAGAAGCTCGGCGGCTGCTACGCCACATCGGAGCGGATAGCGGGCCACCTCGCGCCGGAATTGGCTTCGCGGCTCGGTTTGAAACCGGGCATTCCGATTCCCGTCGGCGCCTTCGATGCGCACTGGGATGCTATCGGAGCGGGCATTCGCGAGGGCGATGTTGTCAACGTGGTCGGCACCTCAACATGCATCATGGCGATTGCGAAGGAGGTGGGGCTCATACCCGGCGTCTGCGGCATCGTGAAGGGTTCGGTTCATCCTGGTTATTACGGCATCGAGGCAGGTCTTTCCGCGACCGGGGACATTTTCGACGCCATAGCAAAGCGAGCCGGTTCGACGGTGGCGAAGCTCTCCGAAGGGCTCGACGCCTATCGCGCCGGTCAGACGGGCCTGCTGCGGCTCACCTGGGATAACGGCGACCGCACGGTGCTCGTGAATCCGGAGCTCGGCGGCATCACTCTCGGCTGGAACCTGACGCACACGGCTCAAGATGAGCTGTTCGCGGCCATCGAAGGGACGGCATTCCACACGCGCGTCATCCTCGAGCGGATGGAGGAGCACGGCGTGCCGATCCGGAGGGTGATCAACGGCGGCGGCATACCGCAGAAGAATGAAGTGCTGAATCGCGTGTACGCGAACGTTCTGAACAAGCCGGTGCTTGTGCCGGAAACGGAAGTGACCAGCCTCGGCTCGGCCATTTTCGCGTTCCTTGCGGCCGGCACGTTCAAGAGCATCGAGGACGCACAGGCGGCGCTGTGCCCGCGCTTCCGAATCGTCGAACCGGATCCCGCAGCGGCGAAGGCGTACGCCGGGCTGTACCCGCTCTACCGCAAGCTGTACTTCGGCTTCGGCAGGCCGGCGGCCGAACCGGCAGCCATTGGCGACGTGCTTCCATCACTGCGCAGCATCGCGGCGGCGGCCAAGGCCTGACGGCTGCCGCCGGGGATCGCCGCCTGCCGGGACGCGGATCTTGCGCAATTGGCATAGAGGAGCGTGCCGAGGTAAAGATCGTGCGGCGGCTGGCAGGAGTACGCGGCAGCGGCCTGTGCGCAGGTGGCTGAACTGTCCGGCAGGTTTACCAGCGTAGCCCCGCGGCAGGTCATCGCCCGGAACCTCCATCACTCCCGGGCTGTGCTGAAATAGGCGATGACAATGACCACAGGTTCATCAGTCTTCTGCGTCGCCGCGATCTTCGGCCTCGGACTCACCGCCGATCTCCCGGTACTTGCACACGCTGCCGCCCCGGTTTATCAGCCCGCGCAGGCAAGCAAACCGCACCGGCTGATCGTGCTCACGGACATCGAGAATGAGCCGGACGACACCGAGAGCATGGTTCGCCTGCTCCTGTATTCCGACGTGATCGACATCCAGGGGCTTATTGCAACCACCTCTACGCACTTGAGGACAACTGTCGCGCCGGAATCGATTCGAGCTGTGATCCGCGCTTACTCCAAGGTTCACGCCAACCTCGTGAAGCACGACCCGAACTACCCTCCGGCCGAAGTCCTCCAGGCGCTCGTCAAGCGCGGCCGGCCCGAATACGGCATGGGTGGAGTAGGCGCCGGAAAGGACTCGGAAGGGTCCGAGTGGATCATCCGGATGCTGGAAAAAGACGACGGCCGTCCTCTATGGGTCACGGTCTGGGGAGGCGTCAACACGCTCGCACAGGCGCTTTATAAGCTGCGGGCGACGAAGCCCGCGGCTGAACTCGATCGCCTGATATCCAAGCTGAGGGTGTATACGATCTCCGACCAGGACGATGCCGGCCCGTGGATAAGAAGAACCTTCCCCAAGCTGTTCTATATCGTCAGTCCCGGCGGAGACTACGGCGCCGCGACCTGGAGCGCAATCAACACCGTCGTGCCCGGCATCGACAACACCACCATCAGCAACAAGTGGCTTGCCGAGAACATCCAGCAGGGGCACGGCCCGCTTGGCGCCGCATATCCGGATGTCGCGTGGGGCATGGAGGGCGACACGCCGTCCTGGCTCGGGTTGATTCCCAACGGCCTGAGCGATCCCGAACATCCCAACTGGGGCGGCTGGGGCGGGCGGTACGAACTGTACCTGCCGGACGTGCCCGTGACGGACCCGCACACGTTTATCGGCGGTGTTCCAATCCCGGCCGAGACGCGTCCCATCTGGACCAACGCCATAGACGAATACACGCCGCCGGTAAAGGCCGAATACGGGCGGGCTACGCGCCCGGGCGAAAAGACGTTCAAGGATTTCAAGACCACGCTCTGGCGGTGGCGGGACGATTTCCAGAACGATTTCGCCGCACGCATGGATTGGACCACGAAGTCCTTCGCGGAAGCCAACCATCCGCCCGTACCTGCCCTGGATCACCCAGAGGCGTTCACGGTGCGGTCCGGAGAGGGCTTTGGACTGGATGCCCACCCGACCACCGATCCCGACGGTGACAGCGTGAGCTATTTGTGGTTCCCGTATCCCGAGGCTGGATCATACAAAGGAACAGTCAAGATCAACGGCGCAGAGAATGCGGTTAGAGCATGGGTTACAGCACCGAAAGTAGACAAACCGGAAACGCTGCATTTCATCCTCAGAGTCACCGACAAGGGCAGCCCGGCATTGTCGCGGTACAAGCGGGTTATAGTGACAGTGACCCCGTGATGCTGACGGCGTGAGTCCCCGTTCCGGCACGGCGCGTTGCGCCACCCAATGCCATTTTTGCTGAGCTCAAACTCAGGGTTCAGTTCGGAGAGGGCGACTGATTCACGGCTTCCGGGCCTTTCCTCCGCAGGCTGAAACGCGCTCGCCCTACTCGGGTGTCATATTCTTCAGCTTCTTGAACTGCGATCGCAGCTCCTCGCTCGCATCCCGAATGTTGTTCATATCGTGGATGACGTGGGGAGTGATGAATATGAGCAGTTCGGTCCGCTTGCTCGAAACGGTCTTGTTTCCGAACGCGTAGCCGAGGATCGGAATTCGGTTCAGCACCGGAATGCCCGCGGTGGAGTAAGTGTGCGACTCCGACATGATGCCCCCGATGGCGATCGTATCGCCGTCCTCGATGGTTACCTGCGTGTTCACAGTCCGGTTCGAGAACGACGGCGACTGGATCGCCGCGCCCGAGGCGGGCGGCACGGGCGCGCTCACCTGCTGGGCAATCGTCATCGTCACGATCCCGCTGGGGTTCGCGCGCGCCAGCACATTCAGCGTTACGCCGGTCTGGCGGTTATTGATGGACTGCGTGAAGAGCGAGTTGCCGCTCTCCGACAAACCGGGGTTGATGGCCTGCGCGGAAATCGTGGGCACCTCGTCGCCGACGTTGATGGAGGCCGGCACGCTGTCCGTGGCGATCAGGCTCGGAGCGGACATCAGCTTCGCCTTGCCGCTGGATTCGGCGGCGACAACGGCCGCCAGCAGTTCGCGGCTCTCTCCCACCAGCATTCCCGCGCTGGCGGTGATTCCCGGTCCGAGATTCTGGATGTTCTCGAGCGCACTCTCGAAGGTCCGGTTCGCGCCGGTGCGCTTCTGCAAGAACGCCTGAACCCCGCTGGCGAACTGGCCCGTGAGATCGACTTCGTAAATCTTCGCTTCGACGAGGATCTGCCGCGGCGCTAAATCGAGCTGTTCGATGAGCGTCAAGATCTGCTCGTAATCCTGCGGCGTGGCCTGTATGAGCAGAGTATTGTCGAACGGGTTTGGGATCACGCGCGGCGTGTTGGGCGGAAGCCCATATCCGTAGCGAGAGTAACCAAGATAAGACCCGGTCAGGTCGCTTGTTGAGCCGGCGGCCGCGTTTGGGGCGGCCGTACCGGTCGTGGACGTGCCCTGAACCGGCGCGGCTGGTGCGGCGCCCGGGTAGCCGTAGCCCCCGTACCCCATGCCGTATCCGCCGTAGCCCATCCCGTATCCGCCGTAGCCCATGCCGTACGCGTCGTACCCCATGCCGCCGTACCCCGTCCTGCCGTAACCGTACGCGCCGCCATAGCCCGTGCTGTTGTATCCCATCCCGCCGGGATACATTCCCATGCCCATTCGCATGAATGGGCTGTAGAAACCCGGCACGTTCATGCCGAGGTAGAGCTGCATAATGGCTGCGGCCAGTGTTTCGGCGTACCCGTACTTGAGCCGGTAGACGTAGTTGCGCATGCCGCCGGAGGTGGTTTTCGGCGGGATGTCAAGCTTACGCAGCCAGGTTTCCACCTGCTCGAAAACGCCGGGGTTCGGGGCGATGGCCACGAGCGTGTTAATGCGGTCGATGGGCAGGAAGCGCGTCGCGGCGTTCTTCTCGCCGCCCAGCGAAATGGCCTTGAGCACCTGGTCGAGCTCGCGCGCCAGGTCGCTCGGCCGGCCGTGCTTCACCTCGAACAGCCGCACGCGCTGGCCCGCCAGCACGTCGCTGTCGAACATGCCTATCAGTTCCATAGTGCGGCGCATATTGCGGCTGTTATCGAGGATGAGCAGAAGGTTGGCCGGCTCGTACACGGTCATCTGCGCGCCTTCGCCGAGAAACGGTTTGAGCAGGTTCGACAGTTCACCCACCGTGGCGTACTTGAGGAAGACCATATTGAGCATCATGCGGTCGTCCTCGGAGAAGGTTTTCGGATCCACCTGCGGCGAGATGGGCAGCGAGCCCGCCTGTGCTATAGGCACAATCCGGTAAATTTCGCCCACCTGGACCATGGCGGCTCCGTTCATCCGCAGCACGGTCTCGAGGAGCTGGCGGGTATCCACATCGCGGATCTCGCCAAAAGTGCTGATCGTGACGGTGCCCTGAACACGCGGATCCAGGATGTAGTTGATCTTCAGCCGCTGGGCCAGGATATCTATCACCTGTACCAGCGAAGCGCCTTGAATGTTCAGCACGAATCCCGGACGCTCGCCAGCGGCCGCCGCCGCGTGGGTGGTCCGCTGTCTCTGCTGGGCGGGAGGCCGTTGTTCCTGGGCCGGCGCGGTCTCCTGTTGAGCCTGAGCCCGCTCCGCCCGAGCCTGGGTTGCCTGCTGCTGTTGAGCGGGCGCCTGCTCCTGAGGAGCCTGGGCCGACTGCTGGCCCGGCGCTGCGGGCTGCTGCTGCTCAGCGGGCGCCTTCTGCTCCTGCGCGCGAGCCGTCCCACTCTGGCGCCGGGCCGGCGCCTGCTGCGCCTGTTGCTCAGCCGCAGCGGGCGCAGGAGCGGCCTGCATGAGCGCGGCCCCCAGCACCAGCACAAGTATGCCGCGGGCTTCGAACTTCATCGGTGATTCTTCTCCCCCGCGGCCGGCCGCGCCTCTTCTCCGGCGCCGGGCTGCTTTTCATGCTTATTGCAGTCCCGCTCCCAAACCAGCCGCTCGGTTTCGTCCATCTCGTCCTTCTTGCGGGTCCATGTGCGCTTGCCGAAAGGGGTGAGCCGCTCGAAGCGCACCATGTCGCCTTCTTCCCTGGCGGTGAATACCGGCGACGGCTTTGCGGTTTCGGCATCCGGCGCGGCTTGTGTTTGCCCCGGCGTTCGTCTCAGCCCAAACGGCGTCTGCCTGTAGTTCCACACCTTCCCGTCCGGCGCGGTCCACTCCCAGGCGCCGGGGCCTGTCTGGACGGCATCCGCCGGCACTGTTTCGGAACTCTTTTCCTGCGGCCGGGCGCCGGTTTGGCTCGCGGGTTTGCGGGTCTTCGCCCTTGCCTGTTCTCCGGCGGTGATCGCGAGAGGCGCGATGAGACAAAGGAGAATCAACGTTTTCGTCATGAGAACACCTACCGAACGGCCTCCCATCGGCATCTGTCGCCGAAGGGGGTCTTAGTCACAACCTTCTTGTATCCATCCACGACTGCGCCCTCGGCCGCGTCGTCGCCGGCCTGGCACGCCCGCAGCCCGGGCGCAAGTTCCTTTCCGGGGCCGTACGCCTTTGGCGTGCTTGCCGTATTTACCACCGGCGCGGGGGTGATCGCCGGCCGCGCGGGAGGCTCGGCCTGCCCGGCTGCGGTTTGGGCCGGTGCGCTGCGGTCGATGAGTTCGTCGAACCGCTTTGCGATCTGCTTGCCATCCCACTCGAAGACGAGTTCCCGTGACGCGATCGACACCAGCTTGAACTCGCCGACGCTCTCGCCGGTGTGATAGCTGCGCTGGCGCTCGCCCTTCTTCGCGGTCATGATGGCGATGGGACCGTCGCCCAGATCCATCACGCCTTGCAGTGTCGGTAGCGGCGGCATGGGTTTCGGCGGGGCCACCTCGACCACCACCGTGGGATTGCGGTCCGCACTGAATAACGTCTTCTGCGCGATGTCGGCGTAACTTGCCGCGGAGACGCGTTCCAAGGCAGGCAGCGGCGAGAACGGGGGCGCCGGCGCGGGCTTAACTTTTCTGCCGAGCATCAGATCGGCGCGCTTCCTCGCCTCGAGCCAGTTGTCCCGCGCGCGCATGCTCACGAGAACCGCCGCGGCAGCCAGCACAACGTTCAGAAGAAAGAGGCGGCCTCTCACAATGCACCTCGTCTTGCGGGGGCCAGCTTGTTCGGCACGAGCCCCGCCAGCGTGAGCCGGACCGCGATTCCCTTCGGCTGCTCCTTCGTTTGCCGCTGTTGGATGCGCAGTTCGCGCGTTGAAATCGCCTCCGGCTGGGCGGTCAGTTCAGCGAGAAAGTTCACCAGATCCTCTATCTGGCACCCGAAGCTGACGGTGACGAACACCTCTCCGTAGTCATCCCCCAGCCGCTCCACCTCACGAACCAGTTCGGTTGAGGCGAAATCGATAGGCTGAGGCAGCCCCTGAGCCGTCCGCCTCGCGATCGCCAGCAGTTGCGCCTGCGCCTGCGCGGCGGTATCCGCCTGAATAATGCTTTTCTCCCGGCTCTGCAGTTCCGCTTGCGCGAGTTTGAGCGTTTGCTCCCTTCCGGCCACGAGCGAGGCCCGCTGCCTCAGCCTCGTAAGCCGGAGCTCCGCCGAATCGATGGAATCGATCGACGGCGCCGCGGCGGCGCCGGGCGCCCTCCAGGCCAGCTTCAGCGCCACCCACACCGGAACCGCTACGGCGAGCAAGATGAGCGCGCGCCGGTTGCGCGCCTTCGTATTCATTCGGCCCCCTCCCGTTTCGCCTGGAGGCGAAACGCTTCACCGCCGGTTCTGCGCGCGAGCGGCATTGTGAACTCCGATCCGTTGAACTGCGAAGTCGAATCGATGAGCTTGGGCAGTTCGGATGCCTGTTGTGTGGTGCCGCTCAATACGACGCGCGTGCGCGACAAATCCAACTGCTCCAGGTAAGTAGGCGGCTGGAGCGTCTTGGTGAGCTCGAGCAGCGCGTCCATGTCGACTTTCGGGCGGCGGCGGAAGGCGTCGATCTGCTTCGATCGCGCGCGCGTGCGTTCTATGGCTCTGTCGAGGATGGCGGCTTTTTGGGCTTCCGGCTCCAGGCGCGCTATCTCGCGCGCGAGGGCGCCCTTGTACTTGCTGTCCTCCACCGGTCTGATTAAGGCCAGCGCGGCAAAAGACAGCGCCAGCGCCGCTGTGAGTGCGAACGTCGGGACGTAGCGCATTCGCGAGGCGGAGGCGCGCAACTCGGCGGGCAGCAGATTCAAAGGGCGCGCCAGCAGCGGGCAGGCGCCGGCCAGCGCGGCGGCGTAAGGCATGGCGAGCGCGTGGACGTCGAAGTTCTGCGGCGCGGCCTTCGGCTGCGGAAGAAGCTTCGCCAGAACGGCCGCCGGTGTCTGCGCCGGCAGCCGCAACTCCGCGATTCCCAGCGCATGCGCGCGCTCGGCGGAGCCTTCGAACGCCGCCGAAAACAGCGGCCGTGCTTCGCTTTCCCCGTAGATCTCCAGGCCGTTCGCGGTTTCGGCAAGCGCGACGAATCCCTCCGCGGGCGGCGGGGCCAGCAGCCGCAGCGCCGCGCGCAGCACCGCGCCGGAAAACGTCACCTGGCCCACGCGCACGCCTGCCGCGCCGAACAAGCGCGTGTACTCGTCCAGCGCCGTGCGGCGCATCAGGGCCACCGTTATGTGTCCGGCAGCGCCGGTGCGAATCCAGGAGTACGCCGCGTCGTCTTCGCCGTAGGGGTGCAGCGAATCCACCTGAAGCGCCACCGCGGCCGCCAGATCGCGCTCCGCGATGCCGGGCAGATACAAGGACCTGGCGATCACCTCGCTTCGCGGCGCGAGCACGGTGGCTGGGAGATGCTCGAACCCGTGCGCCCGGAGGAAGCCGGAGTACTCCGCGCCCCACTCGCCGGCCGGCCGCTCGCGAAAGCGCGCGATCGTAGCTGCGCCCAGCACTCTAGCGCCGGAGGGCCGCACGCGCGCGATCACCACATTCAGATCGGCGCCGCCTATCTCGATTCCTATCCCCGTTCCGAACGCCAGGCGGCGCCGGAATTCGGAGTATCCGGTCATTGCACCCATGCGTTGTCGTACCAGCGGAGGATGGCATACCGCTCGGCGGCGCGCGGCGATGTAGGGAATTTCAAAAGCGCCGCGGCGCCGCAGGCGTCCGGTGAGATGCTGCCGTCGGGCCGCTTCACATGCGCGACGGCGCGAAACGTAAATGCCGGGCCTCCGCCGATGGTAAGCCTCTCAAACCCGGGGACGCCCTGCGCGATGCCTGCGAGCTGTTCGCGCGTCCGGAAAAAATCGTGTCTCCGGAAATCGAGAATCGCCGATATGGTTTCCGGCGGGACGCCTACGGCGGCGAGCGCGGCCGGCTCGGCGAAGTTCACGTCCAGCATTCCGGTTCCGTAGACGGTCAGACAATCGCGGAAACCCGGACGGGGAACCAGACGGCCGGAGGCGTCGCGCTCGTAGGTGCCGTAGAACAGTTCGGGCGTCATACCTTTGACCAGAAGCAGCTCCTCAATCTCCTGAAAAGACGCGTGCCGCCCGCGAAAAGACGGAGCCAGCCCCAGATAATAGTCGTCGAAAACCGAGGGCGGCGCGCCGGGCGGGGCGGCCGTACGCCAATCGGCGATGGCGAGGCTGATCTCGCGGGCGCGTTCCGGGTCCGCGCCTAGCGCTTCGCCCAGCCGATAAAGCTCGTCCGGCGTCGCGCCATTTACATCAAGCTTCGACGATTCGCTGATAATATCCACGGTCGCGACTCCGTCCGGGAAATCGAAGTTGAGCCGGGGCGTGTCGCTGTTGTAGTACCGGGAGCGGCGGTCGGGGCCCGTGTCCAGCGGAGCCCATTCGATGTACAGCAATGCGCGCTCGATGGCGCCGGCGGCAAGGAAATAGCCGCGGGCGGCATCGGTCGAGTTGGCGGCTCGCTCGGTCTCGGAGCGCACGGCGGCCGCCACCGACAAAGCGATAGCCGCGAGCGCCGCCGAAAGCCACAGTACGGCGAGCAGCGCGGCGCCTCTCTTGCGCCGTCTAGTAATTCGCATACGACACTCCCGGGCGGCGGGTAATACGAAGCGGGGCCGTCACCGTTATCAGCGGCACGCGGCCCGGGTCCGGCTCGAAGGGCGCCATATCCACGCGCACCGCTCGCGGCAGGCGGTCGCCTGACGTCCAGCGGGGAACCCATTCGCCGGGCCGGCCGGGCTGGGTCAGCAGATACGAAAAGTTGCAGTGCGCCAGCCGGTCCGCTAAAACGAAGGACTTCGGCCCCGGTTCGATCGGCCGGAAGCGCGGCATCGGCAGGCCCGTGTCCGGATCCGGGAATACGCCCTCGCAGGCCGCTTCCCCGCTGGCCGGTCCGGTGTAGAGCAGTTCGTTAACGATCAGCCGCACACCCTTGCCGTCATCGCGTTTGAGCACCTGAAACTCGAGCAGGCGCGGATACCCGCGAGCCGCCTCTTCAAGCGAATACGTCGAGACGAAACGCATAGACTGCGCCTCACCCTGGAAGAGCATGATGGACGCCGGCGTTTGCCCCTCGGCGGCCGCGCAGAACGCCGTCGCCGGCAGCAGCCCGTCCACCTCCCTCCGGAGGATGCGTTGGACGGCTACGTTGCGCCGGTTCGCGATGATGGCGGCGTCGGCCTTGTTCATGGCGTTCAGCGCGATACGCAGGGCCATCAGCATGCCGAGTGAAAGCAGGCTCAGCAGCGAGACCGCCACCAGCAGTTCGACAAGCGTAACGCCGCGAGGTTTGCTCATTGCTGTGGCGGCAGAGGTATCATCCCGCGCCGGTACCCGCTCAGCGCGAGCGTACGGCGCGAGGCGCCGTCCATCCACCAGACCTCCACGTCCACGCGCTCCAGCACGGACATGCCCGGCCGCGGATCAGGCGGTGCCTCGAATATTCCCGACCTGGCGCTCCATCCCGCCTTCACGCCGCCGGTAATCGCGTTGTCGAAAGTTCCTTCGGCCTGCGAGCCGGGCACGAACTCGCTGTCCAGCAGCACCTGTTCGAGCTTCTCGCGCGCCAGTATCACCGCGCGGTCGCGCGCCGCCAGCCGCGACGCCGTGCTCAACGACACCGATAGGTTCGATAGCAAGCCCGCCACGGCCAGACCCATGATGGCCGTCGCAACCACCATCTCCAGCAGCGTGAAGCCGCGTGCGCCCCGGCGCTTCATCTTTCAGGCCCTTGGATCTCCGGGATGCCGGTAATCGGGTCCACGCTCACCGTCCGCCGCGCGTTGCGCCCTCCGGCGATCTCGATTCCGAAATGCGGCGCCGCGCCGCCCGGCAGCAGCGCGAACACGCGCGGCGCGTCCGCCTTCTCCTGCACCGGAGGCAACACGGCCCTGATTGCGACATCGCGCCCGAGCTTCAGCCTGCGCTCGAAGCCGGGCTCGCTCGACCGCATGACGAGTTCGTTGGCGGCCGGCAAAACGGTGATCTCCACAATCTGCTGCCGCCGCTCCGCGCGGTTGAGCGCTTCGTTGAAGAAACCCGCCACGGACTCGCCCGCCGCGTTCAGCCGCAGCGTGTCCAGCCCCGCCGATATCGACGGCATCGTCACGCCGATAAGAAGCCCAATAATCGCGACCACCACCAGCATCTCAACCAGCGTCACGCCGCGCGGCGCCCCACCGCGCCGGGCAAGGCTGGCGCCGGCCGGTATGGCGGCCGCCGGGCAAACCCTCACTGATTGCTCCAGCTTACGATGTCGGCGTTGACGCCCTCGCCGCCCGGCTGGCCGTCCGCGCCGTAGGAGACAATATCCGGCTCGTCGCCGTGATCGCCCGGGAACTTATATACATACGGGTGGCCCCACGGGTCCATCGGGATCTCCTTCTGCATGTACGGGCCGTTCCATTGCGAAACGCCCTGCGGCGCGGCGCGCAGCGCCTTGAGGCCCTGCTCGGTGGTGGGAAAAGTTCCCGTTTCGAGCTTGTAGGCGCCCAGCGCCGTCATGAAACCGTTCAACTGCGCCCGCGCCGCCGTGACGCGCGCCTTGTCGGCCTGCTTGAACAGGTTCGTGCCCACCAGCGCCGCGAACAGCGCGATGATCGTCACGACGACGAGCATCTCGATCAGGGTCACGCCCCGTTGTCTCCTGCGATCTCTATGTCTTCTCATAAAGCCACCTCGTTGATGCTCGTGATCGCGAGCAGCATGCTCAGTATCAGGCCGCCCACCACGACGCCCATCACAAGAATGATAAGCGGCTCGAACAGCGCTGTGAAACGCTTGATGGCCGCGCGCGTGTCGGTCTCGTAGATGTCCGCCATTCGGGCGAACATCTGATCCAGCCGGCCGGTTTCCTCGCCCACGGTCAGCAAATGGGCCGCGAGCGGCGGGAACTGCTTCGTGCGGCGCAGCGGCGCCGACAGCCCCTCGCCCCGCTTCACGCCTTGCGCAACGGATTCGAGCGATTGCGACATCCACCGGTTCGACAGCACCGCGCCCGCGATTCCGAGCGATTGCACCAGCCCTACTCCGTTCGAAACCAGCGTCTCCATCGCGCGCGCGAACCGCGCCGTTTCGGCCTTGCGAAGGGCGTCGCCGAGCACCGGCACACGCAGCCGGAGGGCGTCCCACCACAGGCGCCCCCGCGCGGTCCTGATCCACGCCCGCGCGGCGATCGCGAAAGCGGCCGTCGCGGCCATGGCTATCCACCCATAGGCCCGCACGATGCTGCTGGTCTCGAGCATGATCATCGTGGGCAGCGGCATGCGCATGTGCGATTCCTGGAACATCTGTGCGAAGCGCGGCACCACGAAGTCCATCAGCACAACTACCGACGCCAGGCCTACGAGCACGAGCAGCGTGGGGTAGACCATCGCGCCGATGATGTAGCCCCGCAAGTCGTCCCGCGTGCGCTCGAACTCGGTGAGGCGCGTGAAGACGGTGCCGAGGGCGCCGCTGGCCTCGCCCGCCCGGACGATGTTGATGTAGAGCTTCGAGAAATACTCCGGATGCGTCGCCAGCGAGTCGGCAAGCGATTTGCCGCCTTTGAGCACGCGCAGGACGTCGAGGATGACGAGACGGAACCCCGGACGCTCGGTGAGTTCCCCGGCGATTTGCAGCGCGCGGTCCAGCGGCACGCCGGCGTTCAGGAGCGTGGACAGCTCCTGCGTGAAGAACAGCACGTCGCGGCGCCGCCCGCGCGTGAACGACGGCAGTTTCAGTTCAAACCGCCTGGACGGCTGCAAACCGACGTAAACGGGGATAAGCCCCTGCTTGCGCAGTTCGCGCGCGGCGGCCTTGTCGGTTTCGGCCGTCAGCGTGCCCGTGCGAAGCTTGCCGTCCGGCGCAACGGCGCGGAAGAAGAATGCCGCCGCCATCAGAACTCCTGCGTCACGCGCAGCACCTCGTCGGCGGTCGTCAGCCCCAACGGCACTTTCATCCAGCCGTCCTCGCGCAGCGTCCGCATCCCGTTGCGGCGCGCGCAGGCGGCCAGCTTCACGGCATCGGCCCTGGCCAGGATCAGATTGCGCAGCTCGTCGTTCAACTCCATCAGCTCGAAAATGCCCACGCGTCCCGAGAATCCCGTGCCGAAGCACCGTTCGCATCCGGCGCCCCGCCAGCATTCCACCAGGCGCCCGTCAAAGGCGATCCGCGTGCCCGCCGGCTCCTTGCAGTGCGGGCAAATAACGCGCACCAGCCGCTGCGCGAGCACCGCCACCAGAGTCGAACTGATCAGGTACTCCTCAACCCCCATATCCACCAGGCGCGTTATCGCGCTCGGTGCGTCGTTTGTGTGCAGTGTGGAGTAAACGAAGTGTCCGGTGAGCGCCGCGCGTATGGCGATGTCCGCGGTTTCGCGGTCGCGAATCTCGCCGACCATGATGACGTCCGGATCCTGCCGGACGATGTGCCGCAGCCCGGAGGCGAACGTAAGCCCGATCGCCGGGTTTACGTGGATCTGGTTGATTCCGTCCATCTGGTACTCGACCGGGTCTTCGATGGTGATGATCTTCTTGTCGGGCTGGTTGATGCGCTTGAGGGCCGAGTACAAAGTGGTGCTCTTGCCGCTGCCGGTGGGGCCCGTCACCAGGAAGATGCCGTGCGGCAGCGACGTGAAATGCTCCATTCGCGCGAGCATCTGATCGTCGAAGCCCAGGCGGTGCAGGTCGTAGAAATCGCCCGCCGACCGGTCCAGCAGGCGCATTACCACGCTCTCGCCGTACAGCGTCGGCAGCGTCGAGACGCGCAAATCCACCTCGCGGCCGACCACCTTGATCTTTATGCGGCCGTCCTGCGGCAGCCGGCGCTCGGCTATGTTCAGCTTCGCCATCAGCTTCACGCGCGAGATAATGGCCGCCTTCAGCTCGCGCGGCGGCGGCTCCTGGTTGTACAGCACCCCGTCCACGCGGAAACGGATGCGGAACTCTTTCTCGAACGGCTCGATGTGGATATCCGAGGCGCGCTTCTCGATCGCTTGCGCGATCATTCCGTTCACCAGCCGTATGACAGGCGCTTCGCTGGCCATGTCGCGCAGGTGCTCGAGGTCCTCGTCGGCCTCCTCGCCGCGCGCCGCCGCCCCGGCGGCTTCCTTTTCGGCCTCGCCGTAGTGGCGGTCGATGTAATCCAGAATCTCCTGCTCGGATGCGAGAACCGCCTCGACTCTCAGCCCTGTGAAGCCGCGAACCGCCGCCGCGGTTTCAAGGTCCAGCGGGTCCGCCATGGCGATGCGGAGCGTCGAGTCCTCCACAGCCACCGGTACGAAGCGGCACTGCCTCATGAACTGCGGTGAAAGGCCTTCGGCCTCCGGCACGGCGGGGGGCGGCCCATCCAGAGCCACGACGGGAACGTTCAACTGGTCCGACAGCGCGGCCAGTACGTCCCGCGCGGCGACGCAGCCGAGATCGATGAGTATCTTCCCGATCTTATCGCCGCGCTCGCGCTGCATCTCGAGCGCGCGTTCTATGTCTTCGGGCTCTACCAGCCCGCGTGAAACGAGCATCTCGCCGAGGCGCACTATCGCTCCTCAACCTTTATGGCGGATTCCGGCGCCCGGCCCGCCCTGATTTCCAGCAGCGTCCGGCGCGGCGCCCGCACTATCACCTGATCCGGCAGCCCCTCGCGGTGTTCAAAAGCACGGTAGAAAAGCGTCACCGCCAGCACCACCTGTTCGTCCGGCGGCACCGTGTCGAGCGCGGCCGCTGCTTCCACCAGCGATTGCTTCATCGCTTCTTCGAGCACAGCCAGCCGCTGTAGCTTCCTTTCCCGCAGCTTGATGATTCCCGCCTCGTTCGGCATCGGATGGAACGGCGAGATGGGTGTAATCACCAGGTTGGCCTCGGCTGAAAAGACAATGCCGTACCCGTCCAGGTACACGCCGCGCGTGAGCCCCAATACGTCGAAAGGGCTGCTGACATCAAGGCTCGCAACCTTGCGGTCGAAGCCGCGTTCTATAGCCTGGACCGCGGAACGCGGCACCTTCGGCGGGTCCGCCGCGGCCGCAAGCGCGGATGCGGCCAGAACAATTGTGATGAATCTCATCGCGCCCCCTCGGCGTTATACGCCAGGCGCGTCGCCACCAGCAGCTTCCTCTCGACCTGCCGCATAGCGTCCTGAACGGCCAGCCGGTCCGCCTGCTGCTGGAACTCGAACTGCTTGCGCATCGCCTCGACGGTCTCGGCGGTCTTGCGTTCCTGCCGGACCTCGGCTTCGGCGACGGCGGCCTTGATAGCCGGCTCCAGACGCGCCGCGACCTCGGCTGCCACGCGCCGTTCTATCGCGGCCTGGTCTGCCGCAACCGGCGCGGGCGCGGCCTTCGGCATCCAGGCTGCGTGAATCACTATTGCGACCGACAGCATCCCTGCCGAGGCGAACCCAAGCCGCGGCCCGGACTGCCACAGCCGCTGCCACCACGACGGCTCGAATACCTTGTCGGAGACGAACGCCGTGCGCCGCGGAGGCTCCTCGTCCGGCAGGGTTCTGAGCGCCGCCTGGGTCAGCCGCAGACGTTCGAACTCCTCGCCGCAGGCGGGGCACTCCTTGAGGTGCGCGCGCAGGGCGGCCCGGTCCCCTTCGCTCACCTCGCCGAAAAAATAATCCTTGACCTTATCCGGGACGCAGCTCATTCGACACTCCGCTCCTGAAGTGGAGCGAGAGTGTCTTTCAGGAGGTCGAGGGCCGCGTACAGCCGCGACTTCACAGTGGAGACGGGACAGGAGAGGATTTCGGCCATCTCGTCGAACTTGAACCCCTGGTAAACCTTCAGGACAACAGCTTCCCGCTGGTCGTCCGAGAGCCGCGCGAGCGCGCTCTCCACCGCAAGGGTCAGTTCGATCGGATACATCCGGTACGTCCGGCCATCCATCTCCGGTTCGGTTTCGCCACTGGCCTCCGGCCGCTTGCGCCTCAGCATGGAGAACGCCTCGTTGTGGGCGATGCGGAACAGCCATGGCCCGAAACGAGAGGCGTCATCCAGCTTCGCCAGGTTCTGGTAACCCTTGAGAAACGTCTCCTGCGTAAGGTCCAGGGCGTCCTCGCGGTCTCGAACCAGGCGGAGCAGGTAGTTGAAGACGCGCTTCTCCCATCGCGACACGAGGAGGTTATACGCCTCGACACTGCCGTGGCGGGACTTAACAACCAGGTCGCGATCCTCGACCTCCCGAAAGATCAACTCTCTGGCTCCTTGCCTAATGACGCCGCCTGCCGGAGAAAAGTCTGCCGGTCCAGCAACTCAATAGTGTAAACGCCCCGCCCGGGACCCGCCGGCGGGGCTACGGCTTGGCCGATTCCCGGTCTACGCGCCGTTGTTCCTCGGTTATCTGGGCCCGTATGCGCGCCACGCGGGTCTCCATGCGGATGGCCTCGTCCGTGCGCTCCAGAAGGCGCAGGAGCTGCGCGTAGCGCTCCAGAATCATGCCGATTTCCACCTGGTCCGGCCGCGGCCGCCGCTCGGCAAGCGCCAGCGCGCGCTGGTACAGGACTTCGGCTTCGGGATACCGGTGTTCGGCGACATACACCGAGGCCAACTTGTCGAACCCGGAGTACATGGACCGCTCGCGAATGGCCAGCGCGCGCTTGTAGAGCGGCTCCGCCAGGTCGAAACGCTGCTGGGCAACATAGACCCCCGCCAGATTGTCGAGCGCCTGGGCGACCGTGGGGTGGTCGGGACCGACGGCTTTCTCCCAGATGACCAGCGAGCGGTAGTAGAGCGGCTCCGCCTCGGCGTACTTACGCTGCGCATAGCAGACCCAGGCGACATTATCCAGGCTGGGGACCAGGTCCGAATGATCCGGTCCAAGCGCCTTCTCGCGGATTACCAGGGCGCGGCGGTAGGCCGGCTCGGCCTTAGCGTACTTGCCCTGGTCCCGGTACAGCGACGCCAGGCCGTCGAGCACCGCCGCCAGGCTCAGATTATCCGGGCCCTGCACGGCCTCGCGAATCTCGAGGGCCTTCAGGTAGCACTTCTCCGCATCGTCGAATTTCGCCGAGGCGGTGTAGAGCGCGGCGAGGCTCTCGTACGTGATTGCGACATCCGGGTGCATCTCTCCGAAGGCGCGCTCGCGGATGGCCAGCAGCCGCTGGAAAGCGCTCTCGGCCTCCTCGTACTTGCGGAACGACGTGTAGAGCGTGCCCAACCCGTGCAGAACGGGCGCCAGCCGGATGTCCGCCGGCCCGAACGTGCCCTCCTGTATCCCCAGCAGCCTGTGGTAGTAGGGCTCGGCCAGCATCGGCTTGCCTTCGGTGCGGTAAAGCGTGATAAGCCGGTCAAGCGTCTCCGCCAGCCGGGGATCTTTAAGTTCGAATTTTTCCGCTTCCGCCAGCGCCGCCCTAAGATCCTTCTCCGCCAGCGCGTACTGGCCCTGATCGTATGCCAGGCGCCCGTTCTTGATGGCCTGCTCCCACGCGCTGGACGATGCGGGCGCCGCCAGGACTGGTTCCGTCGCGGAGACGGTTACCTCCGCTTTGGGCGCGGATTCGGCTGCCGGCGGCGCTTCCTGGGCCAGACATGCGGCCGCCACGGTAAACAAACACACCGCTGCACGCAGGCAGAACACGTTCAGGTCCAGTATATACCCTTATTTTCGGACAACTTGCATTTCATGCCGGCCCCCGGGCCAAGCGGCTTGTTCGCTATCCGGCTCCGGGTGCGGTGTAATGGGCACTTGGACCGAGATGCATTAAGAGTCGTGCTGGTTGCGCCCAGAAATCCACTGAATATCGGTGCGGCGGCGCGCGCCATGAGTAACTTCGGCTTCACCGCGCTGCGGCTGGTTAACCCTTACAATGTGGCTTTCCGGGAGGCGAGGTCAGCCGTGGGAGCTTCGGCGGTGATGAAGGCGGCCACGGAGTACCCCGATCTCCCCTCGGCCATCGCCGACTGCACCCTCGTTGTCGGAACCACGGCAGCCGGCCACCGCGAGCTGCGCCACCCCCTGCGCAGGCTCGAGTACGGCGCCAGGCTGATCCGGCGCGCCGAGGGGCCCGTCGCGCTGCTGTTCGGCTCCGAAAAGTTCGGCCTGACGAATGAGGATATGAGCCGCTGCCACTGGCTCATGCACATTCCTACCCGCGACGAGCACCGCACCATGAACCTGGGCCAGTCCGTCGCGCTGTGCCTTTATGAATTGGCCCGCGACCCGCGCGCCGCCCGCCGCGCCCCCCAACCTGTCCGCCCTGCGACCGCGGCCGAGTTGGACCGGCTCACCGATATGCTTCTCGATATTGCCCGCGAAAGCGGGTATGTGAACCCTCGCACGGCGGCCTCCGCGGAGGAGAAGATTCGCCGCCTTGTCCGGCGCCTGAACGTCCCGGAACGCGATACGGCCGTTTGGTTCGGCATATTCCGCCAGATCCTTTGGAAGTTGGGGCATCATAAGTAGCGTGACCAAGGTGCAAATACGCCTCCGCCTCGACCGCCCGCTTGACGGCGCCCTGATGCAGCGCGTAGCCGACGCGCATGCTATTTATGGCTTCTCGCGCCTGGCGCCCACGCCATCGCTCGATGAACTTCTGGTGGACTACGACGCAACACGACTCTCGCCCGCTCTTGTCCGGGGGCGTTTGCGGCAACTCGGGCTGCCGGTTGCCCCCGCGGCCGTTGAGGCGCCGGGACCCGCTGCCGGCCCCGTCCGGACAGCCTAGAGCCGGGCGGCCGCCCCTTCGTAGCATTGGAGCCCGCCCCAGGCCCGCACCCGCCTCACGGCGAAGCGTGTTAGGTCCAGATCCTTCTGGCACTTGCGCGCAATGAGTGCTACAATGACCGAACTTGACCCTTTTATTTCAATATCATAAATTTGAAGAAGGAGAGAAAAGGGGGTCATGGACGCCTCGGCAGCGCTCACGCCCAGGGAACGTGAAATCCTGAACTCGATCGTCGAAACGTACATCGAGACAGGTGAGCCTGTGGCTTCCCGCACAATCTCCAAACGGCGCAAGGACGCGCTCAGTCCGGCATCCATCCGCAATGCGATGGCGGATCTTTCCGAAAGCGGTTATCTCGAGCAGCCCCATACCTCAGCCGGCCGCGTGCCCACGGAAAAGGCCTTCAGGTTTTATGTCGACGGCCTCTCGACGCGGCGCGTCTCACGGGCGAATGTGGAACGAATTCGCGCGGAGCTGTTCGAGGCCGAATCGCTCGCGGATTGGGCCGAGCGGTCGTGCCACGTGCTGACGGAGATGACGCGCAAGGTGGGCATCGCCGCTGCGATCCCATCCGTTTCGCAGAGGCTCGATCACGTCGAGCTGGTGAAGCTGGCAGAACGCCGCGTACTGATGATCGTCGTGACGCGGGACCAGATGGTGCGCGACAAGGTTGTGCTCCTCGCCGACGATATTCGCGAGGATGAATTGCAGTCGCTCCGGAATTACCTGAACGACAACTTTGCGGGCTGGATGCTGGCTGATGCCCGGATGGAGCTGCGGCGCAGGCTCGCCCAGGAGAGTGCCGCCTACGATGCGATTCTGCGCCGGCTTGTCGTGCTGTACGGCAAGGGACTCCTGGATATCGAGTCCGCCGCTCAGTGTTCCGTCGAGGGCACGGCGAATCTGGTGGGGGAGGACCTGCACATCACCCACGAGCGCATGCGCGAGCTGTTCCACGCTCTCGAGGAGAAGAAACGCCTTATCCAGTTGCTCGACCGTTTCCTCGAGCAGCCCGCGGGAGCGCTGGGCGTGCATGTGGGTCTGGGTGAGGCGCACCCCGCCATGCGCGGGCTGTCGCTGATAGGAGTGAACGTGCAGCTTCCGGGCGGGCTTTCGGCTAAGGTTGCCGTGCTCGGCCCGATGCGCATGAACTACGAACGCGTGATCTCGGCTGTGCTCGACATGGGGGCCGCGCTAGGGGCTCCGGGCTTGTAGCCGTCTGATACGCTGAATGAAGGCACTGTCCGGCCGGATCCCACCGGCCGGTTCACCACTTACTGAAACAATATGGCTGATGCTAATGAGAATGAGAATGCGGGCGCCGCTCGCACGGACGCACCGGAGCCCTCTCAGGACGGCGCGGGCGTGGATGCGGCGGATTCCGCCGTGCTGCTCGCCAACATAACCGCCGAGCGCGACCAGGCGGTGCGCGAGCGCAGCGAATACTACGACCGGCTGCTTCGCGTCTCGGCCGATTTCGACAACTTCCGCCGGCGCTCGCAGCGCGAGCGCGCCGAGTTCGCCGAGTTCGCCGGCATGGAAGTAGTGCGCGAGCTGCTTCCGGTGCTGGACGACTTCGAGCGCGCCCTGAAGCACGAAACCGCCGACAAGGAGTACGCCAGGGGGATGGAACTGATCTACAACCGCCTGCTCGACTCCCTCAAGAAGACCGGCCTGGAGCCGTTCAGCGTGGAGGGCCAGAAATTCGATCCCCATCTGCACCATGCTGTGGAACGCGTCGCAACCGACGAAGCGGAGGAGGGCACCATCTTGGGAGAACACCAGCGCGGATACAATTTCAAGGGGCGGCTGCTCCGGCCCGCGATGGTGAAGGTTGCAGTTAAACCGTGAACACTGTGGACAAAAGAGACTACTACGAGGTACTGGGAGTCGAGCGTAATGCCGGCGAGCAGGAACTTAAGAGCGCTTACCGCAAGCTCGCGCTGAAGTACCACCCGGACCGCAATCCCGGCAACGAGGAGGCCGAGGAGAAGTTTAAGGAGGCGGCCGAGGCATACAGCGTCCTGAGCGACCCGCAGAAGCGAGCCGCTTATGACCGCTATGGCCATGCCGGCGTTCCTGGCGCCGCCACGCCCAGCGGCTTTGACCCAAACACTTTCGGCGATTTCGCCGACATTCTTGGCGACCTGTTCGGTTTCGGGGATTTGTTCGGCGGCGGAGCCGGACGGCGCCGCACCCGAGCGCAGCGCGGCGACGATCTCCGTTTCGACCTCGAGATCAGCTTCGAGGACGCCTACCGCGGCATGAGCGCCGAAATCCAGGTGCCCCGGCAGGAGACCTGCTCAAAGTGCAACGGGCGCGGCGCCGAGCCGCAGGACCTGAGCACCTGCACTGCATGCCACGGGCGCGGAGAGGTGCTGTACCAGCAGGGGTTTCTCTCCATCCGGCGCACCTGCCCCCAGTGCGGCGGCACCGGCCAGATGGCGCGCAAACCCTGCTCGCAGTGTCACGGCCAGGGCTTCACGCGCGCGCAGGAGAAGATCAAAGTCACTATTCCTCCCGGAGTCGACAACGGCACGCGGCTGCGCCTGGCCGGCAAGGGCCAGGGCGGCATCAACGGCGGCCCTCCCGGAGATCTGTACGTCTTCATCAGCGTTCGTGAGCATCCGTTCTTCGAGCGGCAGAACAACGACCTGCACTGCACCATTCCGGTGAACATAGCGCAGGCGGCGCTGGGCGCCGAGATCGAGATCCCTACCATGGACGGAACCGACCAGCTCAAGATTCCCGAAGGCACCCAGAGCGGGCAGACCTTCAGGCTGCGTCATAAGGGATTTCCCGACGTAAACGGCCACCGGCGCGGCGATCTCTACGTCCACGTGCAGGTCGAGGTTCCCAGAAAACTCACCAAAGAGCAGCGTAGGCTCTTCGAGGATCTGCGCGAAACGCTGCCGGCCGATAACAAGCCCGGCGACCGCGGCCTGTTCGAGAAGGTGAAGGATTATTTCATGGCCGTGGCTGCAAGAGCCGCCGCTACAACGGCAGCCGCGCCAGGACTTCTTCGACGGCTATTGATTCCATCGAGCCGCCTGAACCCCGTATAACCGTAACGCACGGCCCGCGCGGGGCCCAGACGCGCGGATCCGTGGGGCCGAACAGCGCAACCGACGGCGTGCCTACGGCGGCGGCCAGGTGCGTTATTCCCGAGTCGTTTCCGATATACAGCCGCGCCGTAGCGAGCCATCGCCCCAGTTCGTAAAGATCGTCGAAGCGAACCGGATTTTCGAGCGCTTCCTCGGGGCCCGCACACCACTGCACCGGCAAAGGCAAACGCTCCGCCAGCGCCCGGAAGCGTTCCAGAGGCCAGTTCTTTCTCGCGCTGCCCGAAAACGGGTGGATCACCGCGAATCCGGGTCCGTTCTGCATGCCCGTCGCATGCCCGCGCGGACCATCGCCGTCGTGCCGCGGGCACTCGATCCGCGGCACAGCCGTGCCGGAACCGCCCGCCTGCCGCAAAAACCAGTCCGCCGCGTGCATTACCGGGCCGCCGGATGAGCGTGGATCAGCGGCGGCTCCGGCATCCCGCAACTCGTCAGGCAGCGCTTGCAGAAACGTGAACGGCAACTGGCCGACCGCTGCGCGAAAGTCCTCCCTGGCCGCTCCGTACCAGGAAACGATCGAATCGAACCGCTCCAGCGCCCGAAGCGTTGCCGCCGGCGGCTCCACCCCGGGCAATCCCACCATATCCAAGCCGGTCGACTGGATCGCCCGCACACAGTCGGCAAACCGCACCAGCGGCACATTCTGCCGCGCCACCCAGACCTCGGTGTAGCCGGCGCGCAGGTGCTCCATCGCGGGCAGCGAGAGGATGCAGTCGCCGATGGCGCCGGGGCGGATTATCAGCCTGCGCATGGCAGGTCTACTCGATGGTGTACGGCAGTCTTATGGTGGCCGTTTTCGGGGCGTAGCAGCGGTCTTCGGTGCACGCCTGGTAACGCAATTTCCCATTGAGAATACCCGGCCCGCGCGGCGCGTCCGGCGCGGCTCTGAAGCGCGTCAGGATCTCGAAGTGGTCCGAAAAGACCGCCAGCGGCTTTGCCGAGAAAGGGTATTTCTTATGCTCGGCTTTCGGATAGACGATCTCCAAGGGCGACAGCGGTCCGGGTTCCCAGATCAGCTTCAGCGGTATCAGGTAGTCGTCTTCGGGCGCGTTGCTGTTGACATGGAAGCCGGGCTCGAGGCTGGCCTTCAGCCGCGCTTCGGCGGTCGACCCCCGCCTGACGGCGATCTTCTGAGGCGGCGCCACGCTTAGGATGCTCTGAGCGGCGGCGATGGCCGCTATTCCGAACAAGCCCGCGAGAGTCCGCCTCATTGCCGCCTCCACAATGCGCTAGAGCAGTTCCTTTAAGTCTTTCTCGTAGGCGGTCTTGCTGACGAGGCCGATGTGCCTCGCTGCAATCCTCCCCTCACGGTCGATGATGAACGAGGTCGGCAGCGACTCAACCCCGCCGTAAGCCTTCGCTACCGTCTCGTCACCCATCAGAACGCGGTAGTTGACGTTCATGCCGGCCAGAAACGGCTTGACTGCTTCCCAGCCTTCCTCGTCCATAGAGATACCCAGTACGGCGAACCCGCGGTCTTTATACTGCCGCTCGAACTCGATGAACCAGGGGATCTCCATCTTGCACGGGCCGCACCAGGTGGCCCAGAAGTTCAGCAAAACCACCTTGCCGCGGTAGTCGGAAAGCCTGACCGTGTGGCCGCTGGAGTCCTTGAGTGTAAATGCTGGCGCTGGCTTGCGCGATTCGGGCGATTTGGCCGGCTGCGATGAGCAGGCGGCGAGCGCCAGCGCAAACAGCGCGGCGGTCGCGGCAGATACGCGTCGCAAGAAGTCTCCTTGAAAACTCCATTATCGCCCAGTGCGGGCTGGGAGCACACATCCACGGTTCTTCAGAACCGCAGCTCCGCGCTCTTGCATAATTCAACGAACCAGCGCCTCCGGCGGCCGCGAGCCGCAACCGGCAATGTATACTCCGGATGCCTGGCGATCGCGGAGGCGAACCATGCGCCGGTGTCGCAGAAGCTCTCACAGGCGTACTCGCGCCACTTCTTTGTGCGTTCCGTCCGGTCCGCGGCCGCCAGCGCCGCCTTCCGCATATCTGCGGACCAGCCCAGTTCGCCCCCGGCGCGTTCCCGAATCAGGAGGTCCTCGTATGAGCGCCGGCGGCGGTTGCCCAGGCGCACCCAGATGAAATGAAACAGTTCGTGCAGGAATATGCGGGCAAACTCATGGGGGCGGTCCATCAGAGCCTCGTCGAGCACCATCTCGCGTGCTGGAATCCGGGATCCCGCATGTACTTCCTGGCCGCGGCCGCCTCCGGAAAGCAGCCTGCCGCCGATGGCGTGCGGATCCGGAATGATTCGCACGCGAATGGCGCGCCCCCGTAATGCCGGCAGCCGCGCCAGTGCCGTTTCGAGCGGCGCCAGGTCTACTTGACGGCCGGTGCGGCCGGCTGCTGCTGCTGCGCTGCGGGCGAGGACAGCTCTACGATCTTGATGTCGCTCTGCTGCTCCCTGAGCCATGCACCGAATTTTGCGTTCTTGGCCTGTTCCAACACTTGCGCGCGCACCTGTTCGAGCGGCGGCGTCACCAACTCTTCGATCCGGAAAACATAGAAACCGTTCGGCATACGCACCGGGTCCGTAACCTCGCCGGCTTTGGTTTCGAAGATGGCCTTCTTGGCGGCTTCGGGAATGCTGCTGTTCCTGGCAATCATCCCGAAATCGCCGTCTTTGGCGACCGAGTTCGGGTCTTTCGAGTTCTCTTTTACGAGCTTCACGAAATCCGCGCCCGAGCGCGCCTGCTTCACCAACTCTTCGGCTTTCGCCTTAGCTTCGGCTTCGGTCATGGGCTTCGGCGCATTTGCGTCCGCCTGGGGCGAGGGTTCGCCGAACGGCAGGTAAATGGCCTTCACACGCGCCTGCATGAAGTTGTCCTTGCTGGCCTCGTACTGAGCCTTTAACTCATCTTCGCTGACGGAGATGCCGTCCAGATGGTGCCCCATCCCGGCCTGAGCCAGAATTTGCTTCCGAACCGCCTCCAGGCTCTCCTTGACCGGCGACTGTTGGTCCAGTTTGGCCTCGACAGCTTCCTTAGCCAACCGGCTCATCAGTCCATACTGCTCCAGCAGGAGCCGGGGGTTACGGATCGCCTGCTGCTGCATCTGCGGCGGCACGCTGGATACGATAGCGCGGAGAGTCCCGGCGGTGATTTCATCACCGTCTACGGTGGCCACCACCTTGGAAGCGGGCATGCTCATGAAGTTGAGCTGCGCGCCGACATCGACCTGACGGGTCACCACAGCAGGGGGCGCCGCAGGCTTCTCACCGGAAGCGGCAGGTTTGGCCTTCACGGCGGCCTGCGCAGCAGCCTTCATCTGCTCCACTTCAGCCTTCGACGGCTGCTGGGCGGGCGCCTGCGCGTAAATCAGGCCAGCGCTCAGAATTGCAAGGGAAAACAAGAATCGCATAGGGATGGAATCTCAGGAATAGTCTAGCTTAGTCTACGATTCTATCACCGGCAGCCATGCGCCGCGTGGATCGTTTCTCCTTCGTCAAGTTAAACATAGCGCGGCTATACCGGCTCCGGGACGCGCGATAATGGAAAATCATGCAATGGCCCGAGGCGCTCATATTGCTCGAGCGCGAAGTGGTGGCGTGCAGGCGCTGTCCCCGGCTGGTGGACTACCGCGAGCGGGTTGCGCGCGAAAAGCGCCGCGCGTTCGAGGATTGGCAGTATTGGGGCCGTCCAGTGCCTTCTTTCGGCGACCCCGCCGCCCGCTTGCTGGTCCTCGGCCTGGCGCCGGCCGCACACGGCGGAAACCGTACCGGCAGGATGTTCACGGGGGACCGTTCGGGCGATTTCCTGATGCGCGCGCTCTATGCCGCCGGCTTTGCCTCGCAGCCTCGCAGCGAGTCGCGCGATGACGGCCTTCGCCTTACGGACGCCTACATCAGCGCCGCCGTCCGCTGCCCGCCGCCCGGCAACAAGCCTCTGCCCGGCGAGATCCGCAACTGCCGCGGATATCTGGAGCGGGAACTGGAACTGCTGTCCGGCTTGAAAGTCGTTGTCGCACTGGGGCGGATCGCTTTCGAGGTGTACCTTTCGATTCTTCGCGATCGCGGCGCGATCGCGGCGCGGTCCTCGTTCAGGTTTGCGCACAATGCCGAACATCCAGCCGCCGGACGGCCGCTCCTTATCAGTTCGTACCACCCCAGCCAGCAGAACACCTCGACAGGGAGACTCACGCTCGCGATGCTCGAAGGCGTGTTCAGGCGCGCGCGCAAGCGGCTGGAAGCATCCCCCTCAGATGCAGGTAATAAAAAAACAACACTGATTCACCCTACTCGGGGTGTAAAATAGACCACCGTCCGATGTTTGCTCTTATCTTGGGATTCTCAGCTCCATCGGCACTCGAGCAGATGCGGCGTGCCATGTTCGACGACACCTTCGCCGGCATCCACCAGCTCGAGTGGTTCGACTGGTCGCTGCTGATACCGTATTTCGTTCTTCTGGGCATTCTGTCCCTGTACGGCATGCACCGCTACGAGGTCATACGCACCTACTACCGCCACCGCAGGAAGGTGCCGGCCGAGGCGCCAAGCCGTTTCGAGCAATTGCCGCCCGTCACTATACAGTTGCCCCTTTATAACGAGCGGTTTGTGGTGGAACGTCTGCTCGAGGCGGTGCTCAAGATCGAGTACCCGCGGCACTTGTTGCAGATTCAGGTTCTGGACGACTCCACCGATGAAACCCAAGCCTTCGCCGAACGGCTCGTGGCGCATTACCGTGGCCTTGGCTACCCCATCGAGTATCACCACCGCAACAACCGCGCCGGCTTCAAGGCCGGGGCGCTGCACGAGGGGCTGAAGACCGCCACCGGCGAACTGATCGCGATTTTCGACGCGGATTTCGTCCCCCCGCCTGACTTTCTGAACCGCACCGTTCACTTCTTTGCAGACCCGCAGGTGGGGGTAGTGCAGACGCGCTGGAGCTACCTGAACCGGGAGTCGAACGTGCTCACCGAAGTTCAGGCCATGCTGCTGGACGGGCACTTTGTCCTGGAGCACGTGGCGCGCTGCGGCCGGGGTCTGTTTTTCAACTTCAACGGCACGGGCGGCGTTCTGCGGCGCAAGATGATAGACGACGCCGGCGGATGGCAGCACGACACTCTCACCGAAGATTCCGACCTCAGCTATCGCGCGCAGTTGAAGGGTTGGCGTTTCGTTTACCTGCCGGGGCTGGACTGCCCCTCCGAACTGCCGGTGGAGATGTACGGCTTCCAGGTGCAGCAGTCGCGTTGGGCCAAGGGCCTGATGCAGTGCGCAAAGAAGCTGCTGCCCACGATTCTGAGGGCGAAGCTGCCGTGGCGCGTGAAGGTTGAGGCGTTCTTCCACCTGACTCCGAACATCAGCTACCCCATGATGCTGGTGGTTTCGGCGCTCATGCTGCCCGTGATGATCGTCCGGTTCTACATGGGCTGGTTTCAGATGGTGACGGTGGACCTGCCCCTGATCGTCGCGGCGTTCTGGTCGATTTCGGCGTTTTACCTCGTGGCGCAGCGCGAACTCTACCCAAACCGTTGGAAGAGGGCTATCTTCCTTCTTCCGGCGCTGCTTGCGGTGGGAGTTGCGCTAACCGTGATCAACACGCGCGCGGTGCTGGAGGCGCTGTTCGGAGTTCAGACCGGGTTCGTGCGGACGCCGAAGTATGCCCTCGCGGCAGGGCAGGCGCGCGTCGAAACCATGAAGTACAGGCGCAGGAGCGGCATACTGCCTTTCCTGGAAATTGCCGTCGGCACATATTTCCTGGGCATGACGGCGTTTGCCATAGACGTGTACAACTTCTTCTCCGTGCCGTTTCTGCTTCTGTTTGTCGCCGGGTATTACTGGGCCGGGTTCGGCACGCTGATCCAGGAGTATCGCGACCGGCTGCGGATGGCGCGGCGCCGCGAGCTGGCGCTGAGCGCGGCGACTCGCGGTTGAACCGTTCCATTGTGTAACGCAGGCGTGGCTGCCGGCATCCAGTAGTGTGCTAAAGTATTTTTACTGAACAGGCGGATCTCTTGAAACGGCTCTATTTCTTTTTACTATTGCTGTTTGCAGTGCCTGCCTTTGCCGATGACCCGGCGTCCGCCGCAGCCGAGACCCAGCCGGCAATTTTGGAGCGGTACATCTCCGCCGTCGAGTCGCAGAAGAACCATCCCCGGGCGGTGTCGATGGAGATGGACATCGACGGTGAACTCCCCCGCCTTAAGAAAAGCGGCCGCCTGCACGCGCTGAGATTCATGACCCGCGTGGGCCAGATCGTATACGATGCGCTGCGGTATGAAGGTGACAACACGGTCAAGAAGGAGCTGATCGCCAGGTATCTGGAGGCCGAAACCAAGGCCAGGTCCGAAACTTCCGGATCGATTTCGATTCTGCCCGCGAACTACAAATTCAAGTACAAGGGGACGACGGCATATAACGACCGCACCGCTCACGTTTTCCAGTTGACGCCTCGTAAAAAGCGAGTAGGGCTGTTCCGTGGAGAGGTTTGGATCGACGAGCAGACGGCGCTTCCGCTGCGCGAATGGGGCGAGTTGGTTAAGAACCCGTCCGTTTTCCTCAGGAACGTATATTTCGTGCGGGACTACTTCATTCGCGATGGAGTCTCTTATCCGCGCCGTGTCATCACGAATGTGGACACGCGCATAGTGGGACGCGCCAACCTGACGATCTGGTTCGACCGGTACAATACCGTGCCCGACGCGCCCGAGGTGGCCGCGAAAAGCCCGGCGACGACGGCGCAGGCCACCTTCGGAAACTGACCGTTCGCCCGCAAACCGTTGTGCGCGTTCGCGCAATTAACGTAATCTCATAAAGAAGGCTGATGCGCACACTGTTCCTGAACCCACCCTCGTTCGAGCGTTTTGATGGAGGCGCCAGCTCGCGCTGGCCGGCCACCCGGGAAATTGAGTCTTATTGGTATCCCGTGTGGCTGTGCTACCCGGCCGGGATGCTCGAGGACAGCCGGGTTCTGGATGCCCCGCCGCACAAGGTGACCATCGAGCAGGTGGTCGAGATAGCGCGCGATTACGAGTTTGTGGTCCTGTTCACCTCCACGCCCGGTTTCAATGTGGACGTGCGCATCGCCGGGATGATGAAAGACGCCAACCCGCGCCTGAAGATAGCTTTTGTGGGCCCGCCCGTGGCTATCGATCCCGAGGGAACGCTGAAGGCCTCCGCGGCGATCGACTTCATCGTCCGCGGCGAGTTTGAACGGCAGGTGGTGGATTTCGCCAACGGCAAGCCCGTGGAGCAACTCCCCGGCGCAAGCTGGCGCGGAAACGGCGGCTTCCGCCACAACCCCCGCGGTGCTTTTATAGAAAATCTCGATGAAATGCCCTGGGTCACGCGAGTTTATAAACGCGACCTCGATATAACCCGCTACAACGTCCCCTTCCTGCTCAATCCGTTTATTGCGTTCTACACGTCGCGGGGCTGCCCGGCCATGTGCACCTATTGCCTGTGGCCGCAGACGCACTCCGGGCACCGGTGGCGCGTCCGGTCGGCGGCCGATGTGGCGGCGGAAGTGCGCTTCGCGCTGGAGCAGTTCCCCAACCTGCGCGAGATCTTCTTCGACGACGACACTTTCAATTACCAGAAAGGGCGGACAATAGAGCTTTGCCGGGCGCTCAAGCCGCTGAAATTCACGTGGTCCTGCACCTCGCGCGTCACCACGGATTACGAGACGCTCAAGGCGATGAAGGAAGCCGGCTGCCGGCTGCTGATTGTGGGCTACGAGACCGGCGACCCGCAGATACTCAAGAACATCAAGAAGGGCGCCACAATCGAAATGGCCGAGAGGTTCACGCGCGACTGCAAGAAGCTCGGCATCCTGGTGCACGGCGATTTCATAGTGGGGCTGCCGGGCGAGACGCGTGAAAGCCTGCGCCGCACCGTGGATTTCGCCAAACGCCTGGACTGCGAAACCATACAGGTTTCGATCGCGCATCCGTATCCCGGCACTGAGTTCTACCGCTACTGCGAGGAGAACGGGCTGATCACCATCGACGGCATGACCGACGAGAGCGGGCACCAGCTTCCGAACATCCGGTACCCGGGTCTCGACCGCGCCGAACTGGTCGACTGGGTGGAGCGGTTTTACGGCGAGTACTTCTTTCGCCCGCGGGTGGTGTGGCGCATTGTCCGGCGCGCGGTATTCGACCCCTCCGAGCGGCGGCGCCTTGCCAAGGAGGCCCGCGAGTACCTGGCGCTCCGCGCCAAGCGCAGGCGGTTCGTTCTGGAGCACAGGGCGGCCCGGTGAACCAAAGCCGAAGGACGCCGGCCGTCGTGCTCGTCGGGGTCGTCGTACTCTCGAACGCGCTGGGCAACTTCTTTATGAGCCGCGGACTGAGGAATCACGGTTCGACGCTCACGGGAATGGAGAATCTGGAAGCGCTGCTGAATCCCTGGGTTGCGCTCGGCATCGCGCTGTTGATTCTGTGGGTGATTTCGCGGATCTGGTTCCTGAAGCTGGCGGACCTCACTTACGTGGTGCCGGCGACATCGGTGGGGTACATACTTAACGCCGTCCTCGGCCACACGCTGCTGGCCGAACAGGTGAGCCCGAAGCGCTGGCTCGGGACGCTGCTGATTGTCGCGGGCGCGGCCATGGTGGGCCGCACGGAGATGCGGCAATGACGAAGTGGCTGCTGGTCGGCGTCGTGGTGTTCAGCACCGTAGCGGCCGATATGTGCCAGGCCTGGGGCGCGCGCCGCGGCGGCAAGAAGGGCGCGGCAGTCATCGGCGCCGCTCTGGCCATAATGACGGGCTCGTTCTTCGCATTCCTGTCCCTGCTCGCGATAGCCGACCTCAGCTTCGCCGTGCCGGCGACGGCGGCATCAATCGTTCTGGACACCATAGCGGCGCGCTACGTGCTGCGCGAGCGCGTGGACCGCAGGCGCTGGCTGGCGGCGGCGCTGGTGGCCTGCGGGGTGGTGATGCTGGCGTGAGCGGGGCACTCGCGGCGCTCGGCGCCGTCGCGGCCGCATACCAGGCTGTCGCGCTGGCTGCCGCGCTGCGGCAGGCGATCCGGCGGCGCGGCCCGGCCGGCGGCGCTGCGTTCCATCCGCCGGTTTCGATACTCAAGCCCGTGCACGGGCTCGACGACCGCTTTGAGAAGTGCATCCGCTCGCACGCCGCGCTGGATTACCCCGATTACGAGGTGCTGTTCGGCGTTTCCGATGCGAACGACCCCGCCGTGCCGGCGATCGAGCGCCTCGCCCGCGAACACGCCAACGTGCGGCTGATGGTGTGCCCATCGCGCGCCGCCAACGGCAAGGTCGGCGTGCTGATGGACCTCGCACGCGCCGCCCGCAATCCCGTTCTGGTAGTCAACGACGCAGATATCGAGGTGGATCGCAACTATCTGCGGGAGGTTGTTCCGCCGCTGGCCGATGAGGGCGTGGGGATGGTCACGTGCCTGTACCGCGCGCGTGCGGCGACCTGGCCGGGCCGCATCGAGGCGCTCGGCATCGCGACGGATTTCGCGCCGGGCGTCCTCGTCGCGCCGCTGGTGGGCGTGTCCGAGTTCGCCCTGGGCTCAACGATGGTGTTCCGCGCGCGGGACCTCGAGCGCATCGGAGGTTTCGCCCGGATTGCCGATTACATCGCCGACGACTACCAGTTGAGCCGGCGCATCCGCGAACTCGGCATGCGGGTGGAACTGTCCCGGTACGTTGTTGAGACGTCGCCGCCGGAGGGCGGCTGGGCCGCCGTGTGGCGGCACCAGGTGCGCTGGGCGCGCACTATTCGCGTCTCGCGCGGCGGCGGCTACCTTGGCCTGCCGGTGACGTTTGCGACGCTGTGGGCGGCGGCGCTCGCCGCGGCGGGCATGTGGTGGTGGGCGGCGGGCGTGATCGCAATGCGATTAGCGTCGGCGATGGCGGGAGCGGTGGCGCTCGCGGATCGCGCCTCGCTGCGGTACATCTGGCTATTGCCGGTGCGCGACATCTTCGCCGCGGCGGTTTGGGCGGCGGGTCTCGCGGGGCGGGAAGTAGAGTGGCGCGGGAAACGCTTGAAGCTGCGGCGCGACGGGCGGATCACATGAAAGCAGCGGTGCGCCGCCGGGTCTGCTCTGCTTGATTTTACGGGGCTCAGTTCGCTACAGTGGTCTGGAACCCACCACCGAAGGCGCCTGTAGCTCAGTTTGGATAGAGCGTCTGGCTACGAACCAGAAGGTCGGGTGTTCGAGTCACCCCAGGCGCACCATTTAAGGGGCTCTACGCGGCTCTACGCCAACAACGGGGGCAGACCCCGGAATTCAGGACCTTTGAGCCATCCCCAGAATAGCCGTAAAGCCGGGGCGCCTGGCTCCAGATTCTTGACTTTCAGAGAACCAGCGGCCGGAGAGCAGGCTACTTTGGCCCTTCGTGTCCGAGCACGGGGTGAGGCTTGTAGAGCGCTTCCAGGCGCTCGATCTCGCCGGCCTCAAGCTTCACGCCGGCTGCCGCCACCGCCTCTTCAAGATGCTGCACCTTCGTAGCTCCTACTATCGGCGCCGTAACTCCGGGTTTGCCGAGCAGCCAGGCCATGGCAACCTGCGCGGGCGTGATGCCGCGCTCGCCCGCGATTTCCGCGACGCGCGCGGCGATCTCGAAATCTGCGTCTTCGGTGTAGAGTTTCTTGCCGTAATCGTCGGTTCTCGCACGCAGCGTCGAAAACTCGTCCTTGCTCTTTCGCGTGCCGGCCAGCAGCCCGCGCGCGAGCGGGCTCCACGGGATGACGGCGATTCCCTCGTGCCGGCACAACGGAATCATCTCCCGCTCCTCCTCGCGGTAGACGAGGTTGTAGTGGTTCTGCATGGATACGAAGCGGCTCCAGCCGCGCTGATCGCTGATGTGAAGCGCCCGGGAGAACTCCCACGCGAACATGCTGGACGCGCCGAGGTAGAGCGCCTTGCCCGAACGCACAATGTCGTTAAGCGCTTCGAGGGTCTCTTCTATGGGTGTTTCGTAGTCCCAGCGGTGAATCTGGTACAGGTCGACATAATCCGTGCCGAGCCGGCGCAGCGAAGCGTCTATCGCGTGCATGATGTGCTTGCGCGACAGGCCGCGGTCATTTACACCCGGGCCCATTGCGCCGTGCACTTTCGTAGCGATCACCACCTGGTCGCGCTGCGCGAAGTCCTTCAGCGCGCGGCCGAGGATCTCCTCGCTCGCGCCGGCTGAGTAGACGTCGGCGGTGTCGAAGAAATTGATCCCGAGCTCCAGCGCGCGCCGCACAATGGCCCGGCTGCTTTCCTCGTCGATAGTCCAGGCCCGCCATACCGGAGGGCCGAACGACATTGCACCGAGGCAGATGTTCGAGACTTTTACACCCGTTCTTCCGAGGTTGACGTATTTCATGCTCCGATCCTTCTCCCGGCGCTTCCGCCGGCAATGCGCCCGAGCATCGCACCAAACAGTCTACAGCGGGGAGGCGTTATGTGCCCGCGCGATCCGTTCCGGGGCTTGCCGGAACGCCGGGTCCGTGAACGTGACGGGACGCAACCGGAGCCTGTTTTTGGCGGTTTCCCGCACCGCTCCATATCAGCCCGCACGCCAGCAGAACAATGCTGATCGCGCTTATCCAGGCGCCGGCGCGCAGCCCCGGCGACCGGAACTCGAATACCACGCGATGTTCGCCGGGCGGCACGACGATGGCCTGAAATGCTTCCATCCAGCGCTCGATGCCCGCCGGCGTTCCGTCCACGCTTGCCCGCCAACCGGGGAAAAGCTGCTCGGAAAGCGCGAACCGTCCGCCGTTTTGGGAACTGACCACGAAGCTTCTCCGTTCGGGCGTCCAGCCGTCAACGCGCACGGTGCTGCCGGTTTCCTGCCGGGTCCATCCGAACGTCGGGCGCGGATCGCGCAACTCGAAAATCTTGAAGTACGAGTCCGAGGGTTCCATCAGCCGGAATGCCGGGTCGCTCAACAGATGCCTGTATTGCGCGGCGGTGTGCTCGTTGCTCATGACATAGCGGACTCCCAGGAGCCGCAATCCTTCGTGGTTCGCGCAATCAATGTCCATTTCGCGATCTGTAGTGAACTTCCCAACCCGCTGCACCAGCTTCCGGTACGGCACTGTAACGAATGGATCGAAGCCCTGCGGCGTCCGCATCCCATGGAGGCGAAACTCGTAGGAGGCGGGCTGGCGATCCGCCACCACGCGGTACATCGGATGGGCCAGGATCGCGGTGAGAACCTTTGAGTTCACACCTACCCACGAGGCAGTTGCGACAGGCCCGCTGATTATTCCCTCCGCAGCATTAAAACGCCTGACTGTCCCGTAGACGTGGTACTCGGCGCCCGCGGTGAGCAGCAGCGCTGCGGCGAGCGCGGCTCCCGGTGCGCCCCGCTGCCCTCGCAAGACGTACGCTCCGAGTCCAAATACCGCGAGGGCAGCCCCTGCCTCGATCATCGATGCGCGTCCCCACGGGAGCCCGGTCCCGGAACGGCCCGCGATGAGCACGGATGCCGTCCAGGCGGCGACGAGGCCCGCGGCCACCCACCCCATCCAGCGGCGCCGCGCCCGCCCGCTCTGCTTCAGAAACGCATCCAGCCCGAAAGCCGCCAGCGGCGCCGCCGCGAGGCTCAGTCCCGCAAGGAAATACCAATCGCGGACAACTTGCGTGAGAACCGCAAAGCGCTTGATCGCCTGCCATACCAGGTCGAACGGGTTGTAAACGATCACAGCCACCGCAGCCATCATGCCCAACAGAGGCGCAATATCGCGCCGGCGCCATCGCAACAGGCACAGGAGTCCCAGAAGCGCCGGAGCGCCAAGGTAGAGATACTCCCGGCCGGCATTGGTTTCGTACGGCACATGCAGCCCGAAGTTGTGGAAATTCGGCGTCAGGAACGAGAGGTATACGCCGGGATCTTTGACTCCCGCGCCGTACTTGAGCTCGGGTTGCTTGAGAGACGTTGCCTCGAGCGCCGGCAGCAGTTGCACCATCGCCACGCACATCGAGCACCCCAGCGCGAGTGCTGTGCCGAGCAGTGTCTTCCAGCGCCATCCGGCGTAGGCCAGCATGCAGAACGCGAACACAGCCCAAGTCGGCGTGTAGCCGGCCAGGAAGCACATCGCCGAGGCGAGGATCACCTTCCACAACGGACGCCAGCGCCGCCGATCCACGGCCTCGTCGATGCCCCATAGCCCCAGGGGCATCCAGGCGTAACCCATAACGATCCCGAGGTGCTGCATTTGGCTCAGCATGTAGCCGCTGAAAGCGAAAGTGCCGGCTCCAAGAGCAGCGGCGAGGCCGGTCAAACGCCTGTAGCTCAGCCATCCGAAGCAGAGCATGAAGGCAAGCCATACGTGCGCGAGCGCCAGGTCCTGAACGCTTTGATACGAGAGCGCCCGCCGGCCCGCATTGGCCACGAACATCAACCAGACGGGCGGATAGAAAATGGCCGTCTGCGGGTTACCGGCGAAACTGATGCCACAATATTGCGATTGATCCCACTCCGGAAAACGGCCTTGCTGCAAGGCTTGGAAGGCGTAGTTGAGGAGGGGGTAGTGATAACCTTCGAGATCAAAGGGAATGTGGACCCACCTCACCGGAGGCAGGTAATCGAGAAAGAAAATGTACGTGAATATCAGTGAAAGGAGCCCGACGGCAAGGGCCCTCGACCGAAGCGCCCTAGGCATTTAAGTGTTCCATGATACCGTACGCCTGCGCCGGACACTGTCTGCTGTGCGCCTTCCCGTGATCCGTCAGTAGCTGGAATCGGAGTCGAGCTGCGAGGCAGGCGGAATGGGCTTCAGAGCGATTCTGCGCTTTTCACCTGCTGGGTGCGGATTGGATACTGAAGGATGATGAGCCTGCCAC
>Ga0207433_10000781_pt1 | contig 71542 bp, 65 predicted proteins | sample YelNatPaOPGAMG01_FD_187559 | JGI IMG/M metagenome (GOLD analysis project Ga0207433, IMG submission 187559) | Hot spring thermophilic microbial communities from Obsidian Pool, Yellowstone National Park, USA - OP-RAMG-01 (SPAdes) (version 3) | ecosystem: Environmental > Aquatic > Thermal springs...
ACTACAGACTCAGAGCATTGCTCTATGCAGGCAAGCCCAACTGGAGAGTTCTTGACTCAATAGTGGTTTTGTAAAACCAAATTAGTTTCAAAGCTATAAGATACAGCTTCACTCAAAGTTACAGATTTAGTCATGTCTAAAATCAGGTATATACCATCTCCTGTAATTAGCTACACCCACATCCATTATTGGAAGCATTGGAATTGAGTCAATTGCATCGTTGGTTGTGTAGGAAAACAGGTATCTATCCCGTAAATATCAGAAGAGCCTGATATCGTAGCTTTCAAAGGTTGCAAATCAGAGCACACCTCTTTTGCTTCGTTAAAGTTACCGAACGCCTCCATACAATGAACTGTCTAACTACCGACAGGAGAGGTATCCACTCTACGGCGGAGATGCTGGGAAATCATTGATATGAGAAATCACATACTTTCAACACCCTATGCCGATTATCTAAAAATTCTAGCTCAACTATTGGAATAGGTGCTGATCTCTTTTCAGGAAAGAATAAACTGCGGTGAAAGCACGATCAAATCGTCACTTTATAATCGAAAGTGCTCTGATCGTAGAAACAAGCTATGTGAAAAACATGTAATACTTATTCTAGCTCATCTGTCATTTGCCATGATGACGACACTCATTTATCTGACTAGTGGTCCGTAAAGACCTTAATGACCCGGTCAATACTTTTATTTTCCATGATCACATCTACCCCTAGAATGCCGGATTCGCTATGAAATCTACAAAGTTGATAGTTGAGAAACAGGCCGTGAGAAAAATGGTTGCTGATATTCCAAAAGATCTTCATTACCCAGAAGAAGGCGACGATCAGACAACGATCGGTTGTGGCAAGGTCATTCTTGAAGCAAAACCCAAACGCTATAAAACTACCAAGTGCAATGTGACCAGGTGAGAGTCAATATAGAATCGGCAAATACAGAAGAGTATTGTTTCAATATAATTACAAATCTTGTAGCTATCAGTTAAATTTTTATCTTAAATAAAAAAGGATTTTATCAAAGGAACCACTCAGGGCAAATCTACCAATTGCGGTATGGCTTCGATCCCAAAAGAAAATCTTTTAGGGCTAAAAATTATTCCTATACTTCCTCTACGCGAAGCCAGGCAACAGGTTGACCAGCGGCCACTCGCTCTCCTTCAAGCACCAAAATTCCTTGCAAGATACCGGAGAACGGCGTTCTGATCTCTGCTTTCCCACTCCATCCTATGATATCTCCGGCTTTTATGGCTATCGAATGGTTCGACACACCGGTGAGCGTAGGCAAAACTTCAGTTAAATGATCGGCCGGCTTAAAACGCCCTATGGCCGAAGAGACGATAAGTCTTTCCGACATTGCGTAAGGTGAAGCAATTGCTGCATCGTCATCTGCCTTGATCTGACCGGATAATTTTTCTATCAGCTGCTCAAGATCGTGTGGGGTAGAAATGCTGATATAGAACAAAGAATCATCGATTGTTTGCAACGTTCGTTTTGCAAGTCCGGTCAGGACATTTCCTGGCCCTATCTCAATAAAATTTCTGGCACCGTTATTATAAAGCTCCATTATGCTTTGATGCCACCTGACAGGTGAACACAGTTGAGCAGAAAGAAGTTGAGGCCATTCGGTGGCAAGATAATGTGGCTTTGCATCCACATTGGCTACAACCGCCGGAGAAGAATCACGAAATGATACGTCAGCTAAAGCTTTGCGTAATCTTTCGCGCGCCGGTTCCATAAACGGACAATGAAATGCACCGCTGACGGCCAGAGGTATGACTTTTTTTGCTCCTAAATTTTTAGCTATTTTGGTCAGACTCTCCAATGAGCTACTGTCACCGGAAATTACCACTTGACCGGGAGAATTCATATTTGCCAACCAAACATTGCCTTCGGTTAGGCTACATGCTATTTGCGCATCATCATCGGATAAACCGAGAATAGCCATCATGGAACCTTGTCGATCATTTGCGGCATCGCTCATCGCAGATCCTCTTTCGCCAACGATACGCACCCCGTCTTCAAAAGATATCGCTCCGGTTGCAGCTAAAGCACTGTATTCCCCCAAGCTATGTCCTGCCGTTATAGTTGGCTCCAGGCCTAGACGTTCTATGGCGTCAAGAACAATCAATGAAAAAACAAATGTTGCAATTTGGGCGTTTTCTGTTTTTTTAAGATCGTTTTCATCGGCATGCAGCAGTAGCTCGACTATGTCCCTGGAAAGTATCTCAGAAGCAAAATGTGCTAATTCAAACGATTCATGATTAATCCAGGCAGAACCCATAGAGGGCCGCTGCGAACCTTGACCCGGGAAGGTAAAAGCAAGCAATTGACTCCCTTCGTAAATATAACTGTAGCCTAGGTAACCTAGCAGTTTCTCAATGCTGTTCTTGCACTCTACAGTTTAGTCTCCGTTGCAAGCTATGTTGGAAAATCAGTACTACTAATAACAACTTTTTCTTAACCTTTTTCAAAAATATTTATAGTCCACACAAAAGTTATACTTGGCTTAATAGCCCAAGTAATGCAGTTCTATCGGCTTGGCTCAGGTATTTACCGTGAGCTGTGTATGTCGTTTTCTCTTCTCCCGAAAAAGTGAAAAAATTTAAGATAAATCGGATGGAAAACCCAATAGGTGCGGATCGGGATTAGATTGGATAGTATTCAAAGATCTATATTGATATCTATAACAAATTATGTTTTTATTTCCCATAAGAGATGGATAAGTTCATCCTGTTGTATCGGATATGAACTTATGCTGCGATAGCAACGGTATTTTTTCGATTTTAGAATCTCTAAAGAAGAAAAAATAGAGTTGGACCCTATGGCAAGTAATCAATTTTGGGTTTCAAAATATTAGATAATTGCATTAGAGATAGGTTATATAGTATTCTATGGAAGAGCGAATAAGGCGTATAAAATCAATCTGTCAATTGACTGCTTTCGTGTGCCCGGAGCGGGACTCGAACCCGCACGCCCTTTCGAACAACGGCTTTTGAGGCCGCCGCGTCTACCATTCCGCCATCCGGGCAATGTGTAGAGATTACATGTTTTAGATAATCAAAAGGAGTAATTATTCAAAATAATTATGAGCGATTAATAAATTTGCCTTTTACGATATCTAAAATCAGCATGGTACGTGTAAAGCTGTTGCTGAATACTCCGATGCGAACGGCTCATTCAATAATAGAAAAACGTCCGATAGTGCTGATCAAGATCGAAACTTCACTTGGGACCGGGGTGGGAGAATGCTCGGCATTGAATGACCCGTATTATTCTTCTCAATACTTAGCTTCAGAAGAATTCGTTCTGCAAGACTTTTTGCTTCCTTATCTATCACGAAATACTCTACCGACAACGCTAGCAGAGGTTTCCTCCTTTTTTTCGGGTATAAAAGGGCATTATATGGCAAAAGCAGCGGTTGAGACAGCCCTTATCGATGCCGTGACACGTTCGGAAAATATCTCTTTATTGAATTGGATAACCGAAGGAGAACCGACATCAGATAAAATACAAGCCGGAATCACAATAGGCATCCACGATAAACCAGATACTGTCGTAGCACACATTGCCGCTGCGCTTGACAAAGGATATAAAAGAGTTAAGTGTAAAATAATGCCTGGATATGACTTAGATTTTATAAAAGCGATTATCACTACTTTTTCTGATACCTACAAATTTCAACTTATTTTAGATGCGAACGAGTCCTATGCCCCCGACGAAGATGCTGTGAATATTTTATCTGCTGTTGCCAATTTAGATAGTAGAATAATTGCTATTGAACAGCCATTTAAAGTAAAAGATGTCTTTAGTTTAGGCGATTTACGGGAAAAGACAGATTGTTGTCTGTTGCTCGACGAATCAGCATATGACGAATTGCAGATCAAGATTATCGGACAATTGGCTTTAGGAGATGGAGTCGTAATCAAACCTGCCCGGTTGGGTGGTATATTGCCGGGCATGGCGGCGATGAGACTTGCTTGTGAGTTTGGGTTGGAGTGCAGCTTAGGCGGGATGTATGAAGCAGGTATTGCCAGAGCAGTCTCTTTGGCGATGGCATCTCTCAAAGAAGTAACTTTAGGTACGGACTTGGGGCCTTCCGATAATTATTATAAAACAGATATTACAAAGCCACACTGTATGATAGATGGATATATAAATATCCCTAACGATATTGGACTTGGCGTTGATTTGGTTATAGATCCTTTCAGTGATGAATTGGTCGGTTCTGGATGCTTAGAAGCTGATGGCGATGAAAACAAATTTCTCAATATTTGCCGACCACGCCACTTCTATCCGGAATATTAATTTGCTAAGATAAAGTTAAGTGAGCGTAGCTAAAAATATAAGTAAAGGCGATCGGAATTATTTTTTACATAATTGGCATTTGATCAAAAGATAATGGTGAGAATAAACTTTATCAATTCTGCTTCACGGGTTGAGAATAAATTATTTATTCTCAATAATCGTTTGATAAAAGAAAAAGTAGCTTTGTTATCCCTCCAAGAACAAGCGGATACACTTTGCGAAATTGCCGAAGAAAGCAGGATTAGAGCATTAGTTGCCGATACTTTGTTCGATAAAGAACAAGCTGAACAGGCACAACGCCATGCCAATTTAGCATTACAAAGTTTAGATAAAGAAAAAGGTATAATTTCTAAATTGGAAAGAGAACGGGAAAAGCTTCTCAATCAACTGATATAAAGGTGAAAATAATGACAAGAGTATTAATTGCAGAAGATGAAGCTATTGTTCGACTTGATTTACGCGAAATGCTTATCGAAGAAGGCTATGACGTTGTTGGAGAAACCGGCAGGGGAGACGAGGCTGTCAGACTGGCTTCCGAGCTAAATCCGGATTTGGCAATATTGGATATTAAAATGCCTGGTCTGGATGGACTGACTGCAGCCAAACATATACAAACCAATAACAGAATGGCCATTCTGATTTTAACCGCTTTCAGCCAAAGATCTTTGATCGACAGGGCACGAGATGCCGGGGCACTTGCTTATTTGATTAAACCTTTTCAGAAAGAGGAGTTGTTACCCGCAATCGAAGTAGCACTGGCAAGGTTTCGTGAACTGCAAGCTCTTGAAAAGGAAAACGCCACTCTGTCAGCAGATAAAAGAGGATTGGCAGAGCAATTGGAAACCAGACGGTGGGTAGACAGAGCTAAAGGACGCCTTATGGACGACCTGGAGATGAGCGAACAAGATGCATTTTCTTTTATCCAGAAGACAGCCATGGACAGACGGCTCAGCATGCGAGATATCGCTAAAGAAGTGGTTGATTTAGGACTAAGACCGACGTAATATCATGAGCGGTAGATATTTTAATCTCTTGCTAAATAAGAAATATCTACATCACAGATGAGGCTGTTTCATGTGCCATATACACATGAGGCTACTGTTGGATATAACAAAATATTTGTTCAGCCAGATGATTTTCCAGCATGACCGTTTCTACTTCTGAATCGTTATCATCCAATACGCTAACCAACAAAGTACCGTCTTTTGATTTATCCCGTACTTGGATTTTACAACCAGGCATAATCCCTGTTTTTTCCAAATAGAGTAATACATCTTGACTTATTTCAACCTGTTCCGTAATCCTGGCTACGGTACAAAATTGATTTTTATCGATATTTATCAGCGCATACTGGTCGGTTATGTCATAAGTTGCCCCTGGAATGGGGTTTCCATGGGGGCAAGTAGAAGGAAAACTCAATAATTCCTGAAAACGGGCTTCGACTTCAGGAGAAATAACATGCTCCCATTTTCCAGCTTCAATATGTGCCTGACTCCACGGTAAACCGACTATTTCAACTATAAACCTCTCAGCCAAACGATGTCTTCTGACAATAGACTCACTCAGGCGACGGCCTGTATCAGTTAGGGTTATTTCCTTCTGAGGACTTACCTCTAAATAACCGTCATGGATGAGTTTATGTACTGTCTCAGATACTGTTTGCGGGGTATAGGCCAGCCTTTCAGCGATGCGTGCCTGTATAGTTGGAATTCCCTCCTCTGTCAAGGAGTAAATAGCTTCAAGATATTCTTCTAGTGGGGGGTGATAGCCGGCGGCCATATGACTACATTATATGGTATTTTCATCATCATAATTTAAAAAAATACTTTTACGGATCTCTGCGTATCCAAAGCAGGACATATATCGGCAATGTAGGCTTCAATAGTGAGCAAATATTTGATACTTGACGGACACTCCCTGGCTTACAGAGCCTATTTTGCGTTGAGCAATTCCGGCCTTCGTGATGATAATAATAACGAAACCCATGCCATCCATGGGTTTTATTCGATGTTGGCAAAATTATTGGATGAAATAGAGCCAGCAGGTATTGCGGTTGCATTTGACAGGCCTGAACCTACTTTTAGAGATAAACTCGATCCTTGCTATAAAGACGGCAGACTGGAAACGCCGCAATCGCTGATTTTCCAAGTGGAAGCCATAAAAGAAATTGCGTCTGCTCTCAATATTTTCACCATAGAATATCCAGGCTATGAAGCTGATGATCTGATAGCCACTATAGCGACTAGGGCTGCCGAAGAAGAGAGAAATGCTCTGATAGTAACCGGCGACAGGGATTCTTTTCAATTGGTAAACGATCCATATATAGAAGTTTTATATCTGATGCACGGTGTCAGCGAATATGGTATCTACAACGAAGCCAAAATCAAAGAAAGAACCGGAGTAGAGCCTAAATATTACCCGACATTAGCTTCATTGCGAGGAGACCCCTCAGACAATTTACCCGGAGTGGCAGGTATCGGTCCCAAAACAGCAGCAAAGTTAATTAATGAGTACGGCGGGTTGGATGAAATTTACAATCATTTAGATAAATACAATCCAAAGCAGCGAGAAGCTTTATTATTCAGCAAAGAAAGAGTTTACCTCAACCTTGAAATGACAGTTGCTGTTCGAAATATACCTCTAGATTTCACTTTTGACGAGCTGAGGCTTGGATATGAGAATCGCCAATTACTCGAAGACCTTTTTGACAAATATAAGATAAGAAAAACAAGAGACAGAATATTTAAAATATTGGATACCAAATACTCTGTGGGACAGAGTGCAAGCAAGAGTAGAGAAACTGGTATTGAAAAAGACCAACATCAAGAAGAGCTTGATACCGCCAAAAATAGTCCTATCACGAATTTGGAATTTACCGATGAAACCCCTGTACTAAAAGTCCTAGAATCACCCACCAATGAACAAATAGTAGATTTTCTAAATACTTTTCAATCTGAAAATAATTTATATATTCTACTTCCGCAAAAAGATGCTCCGTCTAAAAGCAGTTCTTTGATCATGACAGTCTTGTCGATAGCTGAAAAATCTATGAGTAATTTCTCCCCTGTCAAAGAGCAATTTTTCAAAAAGTACGTAGGGGATATATCAGATAATCATCCATGGGAAAAGCACTACATAGACGATTTGTTGGACAAAGAAAATATTATTAATGATGTGTTGATGATTGATCTCGATTCCATAACAGATCCAAAGGTACGTGAAAGATTAGCCTCATTTTTCGCAGGGAACAACTACTGCATCACCTATAAGGCAAAAGAGGTTATCAAATCTTTACTTAATAGTGGCATGGCAATAAATAATGTTATATTTGATATTTCCTTGGCCGGCTATCTTCTCGATGCCGATATCGGACAAGCTGATTTAAGTGCATTGTCCGACAGATTTCTTGGGAAGGGGAGACGAGATGAAAAAAGCCTTCAAACTCAGGAGGGCCAGCTCGAGTTCGCATTGCCAAGCGACAGAGATGAAACCTCAGCTCTTATCAGTTCTTATATACTCACCATAGTTCGCTTAGGGAAAGTACTGGCAAGCACATTAAAGGCTGTATGCGGATTAGTTCTTTTGCATGAGATAGAGATTCCATTGGCATTCGTCCTTGCCAAAATGGAATTTTATGGCATCGCGGTGGATGAATTAAAATTAGACGCTATTCGCACTGATCTTGAACGAGAAATATCTGCTGTCGAAGAAAGAGTTTTTCAATTAACCGGAGAGTCATTTAACTTAAATTCCCCCAAGCAGCTTGGAGAAGTACTTTACAAAAAACTTGGTCTTTTGCCAGCGAAAAAGACAAAAGGCAAAACATCTTTTTCCACCGATGCCGCCACTTTGGAAAAGTTAAAAGGTGAACATCCTGCTATATATTTTATCCTTCGTTATCGGGAATTGGAAAAATTGAGATCCACTTATGCAATCGGTCTGATGAAAGAAATAGGTCCTGATCATCGCATTCATGCTACATTTCATCAAACCATAGCCAGAACCGGACGCCTGTCTTCCGACAGACCAAATTTGCACAATATACCTATGCGCACTGAATCTGGTAAAAGATTCAGAGAGGTCTTTGTCTCGGGCAATGGGAGCTTACTGCTAGTGGCTGACTATAATCAAATAGAACTGCGTATCATCGCCCATCTCTCAAAAGACCCTGGCCTCATTCAAGCCTTTTCCCAAAACATTGATATCCATACCGCTACGGCGGCAAGAGTATACGGTATAGATATTGAAGAGGTAACTCCTGAAATGAGACAAAAAGCAAAAATGGTTAGTTATGGACTAATCTACGGGATGGAGGCATACGGACTTGCCCAGCGACTCGGTATCGAGGTAGGAGAAGCAAAACAAATATTGGACAGTTACTTCAAAGCTTTTCCAGGGGTGAAAAAATATATGACAGATACCATAAGTTTGGCCAAAGCAACCGGCTATACGGAAACCTTACTAAACAGAAGACGCTATTTGGCAGACTTGGACTCGCACATCTATTCTATAAGGCAAGCAGCGGAAAGACAGGCTATGAATGCCGGAGTGCAAGGGCTTGCCGCAGATATTTTTAAAATAGCATTGGTCAATTTGGATCATAAAATCAACGATCTGGATTTAAAATCCAGAATTGTTCTGCAAGTTCACGATGAAATAATCATGGAAGTCCCCCTTGATGAACAAGACCTTGTTCTGGCCCATTGCTTAGATGAGATGAAAAATGCCGTGTCATTGGATGTAGCTTTGGAAGTCAATATAGGATGGGGACATACCTGGGCCCAAGCAAAAGAGAAATAACTTTCCTGAGATATTTATCCGACGCCTGTCTGAAAAAGGATTACACAGATCATATTATATGAATATGATTACAGGGCTTTGCTAGCTTGTGCTGCCATACTGTATATTTACGATACTGTCTTGAACTAAACGCCATTTTTTTGTATTCGCGATATAACGATAAACTAAAAAATGTCTTTTCGTAGCAGAAAAAGATTCCGTTTCTCCGTTATCTATTCTTGCTATCGTAACCGTAGCAGGAGGAAGATTTGCAATTAGCTGCCAACCGGAATTTGCATTTATAGATATGAACAGGGTGGGATTATGATGCTTTTTTGTTGCAACTATAAAGTAGCCGCTTTGGCCATATTGTCCAATGGAGACAATTGTATATTGAGAAGAGATAGGTAAAAAATTTTCTTTGTTGAGTTTAGGCTTTAGCTCAATATGTCCAACCTGTTTTACTGATTTCACATTTTGGTCTTCTTGCAGAGAAAAACTGTAAAATCCCAAGGGATATACATGATGGTTTTTATGAACCAATACGCTACTCAAAGCATAGAAAGTTTTATTATTTTCGGTATGTATCTTGGATAAATTGTCACCAGGATTATTGTAGCTATTAAATAGTAGGGTTTCCGTGGATAAATCATTTGTTGAAATTCCATTATTGATACCCTCGGAAATAGAATGCGGCACGGTAAAATTGATATATCTAATGCCTAAAATATTATTTTTTATCTGACTGTCGCTATACATCACAGATTGCCGACTGATACCCGGACAATCCATCCCCGCCAGCAGCAAATTTCCCGGATCATCGATAGCCGCAAGGCTACCGTTTGGACAGCCCGAGGAGGGACCGGGGGAGAGGTATACATGATGCCAATTACTTTTGGTTATTTGAGTGGCAATAAGTCCGGTTCCATTTTTATAATGACTGAGGGCCAGGAGAGTGTCGTTTGATATTTGTGCCATATCAGACGGAGTCGGCAGAGCCCCGGTCAATATGGGGGTAGCCGGGCTGTATCTGGACTCAGGTGGAACTGCATTGTCCGGTGTCAAAATAGCAGTCGGTGTAAATTTCAATAGCATTGAGGGTAAAAATGCAAGAAGAAGCTTACCGGTCGAGGTCGGATCAACTGTCAACCCTCCGTTGGTGCCTACTCCGGATTTACCGATAATATCTTGCCATCTGTTGTTTGTCTTGTTATAGTAAAACAACTGCCAGAAGCTATTTACTATATTATTCGTTACACCCATCGGCAAGATAACAACATTTTCATTACCGGCGCTAAGGCTTGTCGGCAACGCTGATGCAGGCCATATGGTTGTTTTCAAAATATGACTGTCTGTTAAACTATATGAATCGACAGAGGATAAAACCACACATAAACAGAGAATTATCGACAAACTGGCAACGCGCCAAAAATAGAGGTTTTTTGGCCGATAAGCCCTTGGAGAATATTTCATATGCCGTTGCTGTCAGACTTTCCGATATGGCAGGTATTTAGTAATTGAGCTGTCAACGATATTGACAAATGAAGTTTGTGCCAAATTGTTTCCCAAAATGGGACTGTCGTCGAATATTTCTTTAATTTTACCTTTAACACCTATCAAATATGCTATTTCTGAATGAACCACCATTTCTCCCCCTGCACCGTATGTCGCAGTAATGCCATAGTTATTCCATACTTGTGTGAGGGTTTTTGAATTGGCTGTCAAGTATTGCCAATTCGGCAAATTAGTCATTTGCTCTTCTTGGTCGAAAGCTTTAGTGTAAGCGACTGAGGTATAGAGCGGATTTTCATCTACGGCAATGAACTCAACGAATTTCTTTTTAGATCCAAGCAATATATCAGCCCTTTTTATCTCCTGTGCAATAAGAGGACAATCTGAAAGACATACGGGATCAAGAAATGTTAAAAATACGATTTTGTTCCTATATTGGGATAAAGATATTTTTCCCCCATCGGTCCCAGTCAGCGTAAAGTTATGAGCATTACCTCCGCTGGCGGCAGTTGGGATGCCGTTATATGCTTCATTGACGATTGGAGAGACATTATAGTTGACGATAGATAACGACATAGGAATTACTCCCAGAGCTACTATCAATATGGCTTCAAATGATGTAAATAAGCGGAATTGCGTGGCCAATGGTTTCTTTTTGAAACCGGTGAGAAGGGTTTTAATACCAAATGACAGCGAGGGCGATCTGCGATCGGTTTCCTCTGAAGCATTGTTTGCAACAAAATCTTGTTCGGCTGAGATTTTACCTGTCATTGATTTTGACGATTCCGATATTATTTCAGACTTTATTGGCCGGCCAGTTTCGCCTTCTGCATCGATTGATACGATTGCAATTCGTTTGGTGATGTAATTGGGCGACAGGTGATAAGAACTGGCGGAAGAGACTTTTCTGATCAACACTCTGACATCTGCATCTACTAAGTTACCCTTATTTATATAATATATAGCAGACACTAAGATCAAGGTAGGCAACATTGAATTGGGGTCAGTACCCAACCCACCGATAAATCCAAAATCTTGAAAGAAGATCCAGGTAATTATCGTCAGGATACTTAGAAGAATAAGGCTGTAGCGCCAAAGATTTTTGTAAACGGTCATGAACGAAAGAGCGGTAAAGCCAAGTACGCCGATTACGATTAGATTTATGACAAAAGAGTTGCCCGCTAGGAAATGAGTGCCTGAACCCAGGAGAGACTTGATCCATCCGGGTTGATTCATCAGAGACATTTGGTGGACTTGGTTTGCCAGCTGTCCGAGATTGTGATTGTTGACTTTACCGTCCCAGTAGCCGTTGTCCGGCCAGATCTGTATTACGGTCATTACCAGGAAATAAGCACCCGCTATTTTCGCCAGCAACTTTTGGTGAGAGGGCAAAAGTAGGTATCTATTCGGTAAAGCAAGCAAAATACCTCCGAGAAAATACAGTGATGCTGCTCCCGGGGTCCCAAATAACCAGCTTGGATGGGGAGCAAATATCGACCCCATTGATTCTCCAAAAATCCATACCCAAAAAGCCCACAAAGCACTCGTAGCCCCTGCTATGCGTAAAGCAAGCCCGGTGGGGGCCAACAAGATAAATAATCCTATGCCGAGTTGGATCCAGGCGATTCCTGTCGCGTCCGTAATAGGATGCCTTTCCCAGATCACCAAGGTATCATTAACCAGATGTTGCAACCATAGAGGCGATCCGGCTTCGCTTGGTTTTACCACCGATGTTGGCAATCCAAAGGGCATTGAAGTTTGCATTTGCAAAATGCCGTCCAAAATCCAAAGAGATGCAAACCCTACTCTGATAATTCTTATAAACACCATATGGGTGTCGTTATTGAGTACTCTTTTATCTGCTCGATCATCGTTCGCCAGAGATAATCTCTGCCCATCAGCGCTGTCTGTCCAGACAGAACTTTTGATTTGTCTTGCTTTTATAACATTGAACACAATGGCGGTAATCGCCAAAAGAAGAAGAATAATCAATGCTTCGTGATTTAGCCTGGCATCGAATGCTTTGGCTATTACCGACATGTCGAGACTGCTAGGTGGCATAATTTCCGACAAAATCAATAGTATTGATACAGGCAGATACTTTTAGTCCTGATCTAAAAGTATCCGTGATTTTATAACTATTTCCGAAATTTGATTGGTAGCGTTCCATTCCACAATAAAGCATAGCAATGTCTGTGACTACCTGTCAAAGCAAAGGTCTTTGAAACCTGTTTGGATGCAACACTGCTTGTATCGATCTTTGAATCTGAGCCGAAGGGGTGCCAGGAGACAAAAACGAGGGTATTTTTCATTACGATGCCCATGTGTAGGCTATAATATGCCGGCAGGTAAAATGTGCTGTGTATGTCTTACCAAAGTAAAATACAGCATGTAATGCCTGTTTGTAATGTCCGTTTGTTTACAAAATAAACAGAGAAACTGTATTTTGTAAGCCCGAGTAAATTTAAGGCAATAATAAATATAATGTCAGACCTGACGAAAACAATTCCCGCAACTCCGCGTATCGGCGATTCCGCACCTGCAGACAGCCCAATTCCCATTAAGCCGCATAATCTTTTACCAATGGGTGAATTTGATGAAAACGGCCAATATATCCCCAGGCAGATAGTGGAAAATGATGTTGATAAGAGCTTTTTTGATGAAGCTGTTGCAAAAACAATCGTTGATTTTGAAGAAGGAGACGTTGTTTACGGAACCGTAGTCAAAGTAGATCGTGATGAAGTCCTTTTAGATATAGGATTTAAGTCTGAAGGCGTAATACCGGCCAAAGAACTGTCAATTCGCAATGACGTTCACCCTCATGATATTGTTTCTGTCAATGATCACGTGGAAGCCCTGGTCCTGCAAAAAGAGGACAAAGACGGCAGACTGATACTTTCCAAGAAGCGCGCTCAATACGAGAGGGCATGGGGAGATATTGAAAAGATTAAAGAGGGAAGCGGAATCGTCAGAGGTTCTGTTATTGAAGTCGTCAAAGGTGGACTGATAGTCGATATCGGATTGAGAGGGTTCTTGCCGGCTTCTCTGATAGAACTTAGGCGAGTGCGTGATTTACAGCCATATATGGGACGAATCATTGAATGTAAAGTTATCGAACTTGAAAAAAGCCGGAATAATGTCGTGTTATCACGCCGCGCTTACTTAGAAGAAGCCCAGAAAGAACAGCGAGGTGAATTCTTAGTCAACCTCAAAGCCGGTGAAATACGCGAAGGTGTCATTTCATCCGTTGTAAACTTTGGAGCTTTCGTAGACTTGGGCGGCATGGATGGATTGATCCATGTATCGGAATTGTCATGGAAGCATGTTGACCATCCTTCTTCCGTAGTGTCGGTAGGTGACCATGTGACAGTCAAAGTATTGGATGTCGACCTTTCCAAAGAGCGTATTAGCCTTTCATTGAAAGCAACCCAAGTCGACCCCTGGAATGAATTTGCCATGGCTCATAAAGTTGGGGAGCTTGTATACGGTCGGATTACCAAATTGGTTCCCTTTGGTTCGTTTGTGCAAGTTGGTGAAGGCATAGAAGGACTGGTCCATATCTCGGAGATGGCTATCCATCATGTCGATTTACCGGAACAAGTTGTCATCCCGGGCGAAGAGTTGTGGGTCAAAATTATTGACATAGATCTCCAGCGTCGCAGAATCAGCTTATCCATCAAACAAGCAGCCGAAGGCGGCGTCGTGGCCGAAGAATATCGTGAGGCATTCGGAGAGCACGCCTATGACGAAGAGGGTAATTATATAGGAGCATTATATAATTATTCAACTATGGAGTTCACTCCGGAAACAGAAGCGCAAGCAGCATGGGCTGATTTTGTCAACGAAGACCCGCATCTGCATCCCGAGAACGATGCGTCAACCGATGAATCTGCATCTTTGTCAAGTGACGATGTAGAATAAAAATCACATAAGTACCATCGATCAAAATAATACCCGGACAATATTGTCCGGGTATTATTTTTTTATATAACCATGAATTATAAATACTGATGCTGACAATATGTTGCGGTTAATTTATCCATTACCAATCTGCGGCAACATTTATCGTCGTAAAATATAATCTGTGATTAAAGTAGGCTGTAGCGGTGGAATGGGCGCCGGCAAATCATTGTTTTGCTCATATCTGGCCGCACAAGGAGCAGTCCTTATTGATGCCGACAGTGTTGCTCATCAACTTCTAAATAGCAATTCGGCGCTAAAGGATGCCCTGGTATCATACTTTGGAATCCAAATACTCAATGATGCCGGAGATATCAACCGGTCAAATCTTGCCAACATAGCTTTTGCTTCTCCTCAAGCAAAAGCTATGTTAAACGAAATTACACATCCATACATACGGAAAGTAATCGCGGAAAAAATCGATTTATTATCACATTCAACCGGTCCTGGACAGCTACTTGTTTTGGAAGGAGCTCTCTTGGTAGAGACGCATGCAGTGGATTTCTACAGACTGGATTCTTTAGTAGTTATAGAAGCTCCTGATGAAGTGGTTTTGGATAGATTACGCTCCACTAGAACAATGACAGATAGTGATATTTCCGAAAGACTTTCCGCCCAGATCGGCAAACTAGCGAGAATCAAAGCGGCAGATTATGTAGTTTTTAATTCTTCCGGTAAACGTTTACTAAATTGCATGGCACAAAATATCTATAAGGAAATATTATTCCATTACGGGAAATAATCGATTAAGGTCTTATTTCAGAGTCATTTAACTACTGGTATTTGATATTGATTCTATTGCCGTCTGGATCATGAAGAGTGATTTCAGAAGTTTGCTGTCCGGAGGTTGTGCCTGCCAGTTGTTCTGATTCGGACAGGTAATCCGAACGGTTAATCATTAGATAGATAATCGACCTTGGCGGGTTGTCATTGAGGTATTCCGATAAAAAAATACGGATATCACCTCTGGTTATAGACATTAAGATGGGAAGTCCGCCACCGATAGAGTGGTTCCATTCTTCTTTGAAACCAAGGTCATTATACCAAGTCAGAGATTTTTTAATATTACTGACGAGCAAAACAGGAATTGCTTGTTCGCTACGTTTTTCCATTAGTATCTATCTTGCCACCATAAATACTCATTAGAAATCAAAACTTATAAAAAGACAGCCCGATAAATATATTTACATATTATATTTTCAAACACGACTTGACTATGCAGTCTGTACGGCCAGGATGTCATTGAGTGATTCTCTGTCAGCAGCGGCATACTTTCTTTTTGGCGCTATTTCTGCGGAAATATATGAATTATTCTGCGATAGAACCGCCCGCAGTTTTTCAAGAGCACTTCTTTGAATTTTACATACTCTTGGTCCGCCGACCCCCAAAACTTTACCAATCTCGCCTTGGGTAAGACCACCTGCAAAAGATAGGTGAATGACCTTTTGTTCACGTTCTCCCAAGGTGGCAATTGCCGCGGCAAGCGCTGCCGAATCAGCCAAAGATATTATTAGAGTTTCCGGCTCATTACCTTCATCGACGACTAGATCCATTAGTGTCTCATCAGAATTAGGCTGATTACCGGATTTACCTTCTAGATGCAATAACTGTGAAGATCCTACATGACTCAATAATCCTCTGGACTGTTTGGTATTCAATCCCATGGCATTGCATACCTCAAGAGGCTTTGGAGTGCGGCCAAGATCTGACAGCATTCGATCATAGGTGTTGCGATATGCTACGACTCTCTGTCTGGTAGAGCGTGGCATCCAATCAAGTCTGCGGAGTTCGTCAAAAATTGACCCTCTTATGCAACGTCTTGCATAATTGTCAAATTTGCTTAGCCCCGGCCCTTCCCAATGCCCGATCGCCCGCACGAGTCCGTCTTGACCAAAGCTTTTCAGCTCTTCGCTTTCCCAGTAGGATATGACATAATTGGGAAGTCGTTTAACCGTTTCAGTAACTAAATACTGATAATGGACTATCAACATATTACGTAACTGCTGAGTCTTGTCACTAAAAAATTTTGACCATGTATCTTCCAGTTCATCAGAGTTCAAACTAGATACGGTATTCGTCCTCATTGTAGTGGCCTTTCAATCTATATGGCGCATTATGGTATCGGTAATTCTGGTTTATTTATTTCAAATTCTGAACGTCAAGAAATTATTATAGCATCACTTTATGTAAGTCTGACACTACTTTTAGTGATATTTCAGAATATTTCTAACTTTTTTATTCGCCGATAAATATGCTGTTTGGGTAACGTGTAGTATAATTTGATGAATCGATTAACACTGGTTCATAATCGATTGGAATGCTTTGATTCAGCCAAAAACTTATTTTTATGCCATGGGAGAGTTGAGCCATTTGTCCAAACAACTTGGACCGGCATCAATGGTTATAAACGATAGTAAATGTCTCTGAACCGCACATTTCCCAAAAACATATTGGTATTACCAGAATGCAAATACTTCTAGTGAAAAACTAACTAGTTATAGGATACTCCCAGCATTTAGGCATTAATCTTTTTTGAGGCAGTATTGTATTGATCTATGCGTTTGATGTACGCTGAGATATTTTTGATAACTTGTTTTGTGCTATGTGACGAATTGATATTCTTGCGACCCAACCATGCCTTTCGTTCGGAGTCTGCATAATTGGAATAGACTTTTTGAAGTGCCTTAAGCGCTGCTGATTTATCTGGTTTTGCTACCATATCGCCTACTCGCAATGGGAAAAGATCACTTTCAAGCGCTTCGAGAGTGTAAGGAATTGTTTCGGCAGTCGCTGAATTTATTAGATCATTGATTCCTCCATATGCGGTCGCTATAACAGGTATACCGTTTGCAACCGCAATCAATGCGTCTAAGTTATAAGCGCCGGCTTGATGGAATGATACATAACAATTTGATTTTAGTATTTCTGCTTTTAGAAGATCGTTATCTGAATTAATATCAAATGATATATTTTTATATTCCTTGGCAATATTTTTACACTCTGTAAGTAATTTATTATTTTCTTCTCCGGCAAATATGATTTTTAGTTTAGGCATATCATGATCACCGAATGCTTCAATAAATGTTTCGATAGTCATAATTGTGTTATCTGTGATAACTTCGCAATCGTAACCTTTGCGCATCCTTGTGATATGTATAAAATCATTTTCCTTTTCCGCAGGTATATCGGATTGTAGAACGTACTTTGACAGCAAAGGCAGTAAGGAGATGGAGCGGAAAGAAATATCTTTTAACGATTTATAGGTAAATTCAGAAGGGACCCATACTTCATGCACCATAGAGATTTCACTTTGTGCATCGTCTCTTACCTTGGCAATAGGCCAGTCCCAATACAATATGTTATATCTGCTGGACATAGCGTTCATACCTGCATTTCCGACAAAATCAACCAATTGATACCCTGGTATATATAATATATTAATGTAATAATGGAGAAATTCTTTCTGGTCTAGTTGGGTGATGCCGTCCTTTGTAAAATTGAGTTTTGATACTTCAAGACCGCTTTCCATCAAGATATTTGACAATGCCCACGGGGTCTGTAATGTAAAGTCTGCGATAAGATTTACTCCGCCGTCACGTGGATGGGGAGCTATCAGAATCACATCTTGTATCCTTTCCAATATCGTCGTATTAGGCAATAAACTAGATGCGGTAATAAAAGTGTTTTCTTTCTTTTTCTCCTCTAGGGATGCTGCCCATTGCATTTCAAGAAGATCTTGTGAATATTCGGCCGGATAAAAAAATTCTTCATATTCCGATGATTGGAAATGATCGATGTAATAGTCATGAGATTTCATTTCGATAAAACAATTCTCGGCAATTTTATTTATATAACCGGCAGATTTAGCTCTCAAAGATAGATCGATCAAAGCATCTCTTGGCTGCAGCAAAGGTGTTATCGGTGCAAGAAAATCATATTTATCTCTGGCAACGGCAAAACATACATGGCTTATCGCATCAACCTCAAAATCGGATAGGAGATGTTTGTTTGCATCTGAATATGCTTTGTTGTCTACAATATTCAGATGACTTTTTTCATCACGATATATACCGTAACCGGCATTGATGATGATATTATCCTTATCTACAAGCACAGGAGAGACAAGCCCTACTGCATCATTACCTAAATGCTTAGTTAGGTTATTTATCCTAACTTTCTCCAACGAAATGCCATTTTCAATATAGACGATATGTTTTCCATGACTATTTTGTACTCCGACATCAACGGCCGTTGAAAAATCTATGCTGCGGGAAACATCAATCTTTACTATGTCTCCGTCCAGGATATCAATGGTATTTTTTAGATCAGCAGGCGGATCTGACGCGACTATAACTATTTCTGCTGTCTGTAAATCTCCATTTTGTTCAAGAAGATTGATACAGCTAATAAAATCAGCATTCTGACTGCGAGCGTCCAGAAAAAATATGATAGATACATCGGGCGGCTCTATACCATGGGAGATAACGCCGATTTTACCCTTTTCCACGACCAAAGATAATCTTTGGTCTGTCTCTATTTTTTCTATGACAAGATTGCTACCGCTGAGAAAATTGATTAGTTCTTGTTCCTCCCAGGCATCTTGCTGGATGAGTGGCTTCGCTGTCGGTAAATATCTGTGGTAAGGATATATTGCTTTTCTGGCATTATATATTTCTCCGTTTTCCAAATACTTGATGACACTGTACAGATTACCTACTTCAAATATCAAACGTCCTTCTGTAGTAAGTGCCCCGGAGAACATTTTTATAGCCCTTGCTGCATCCATATGAGACAGCGTCGACAAGAAATAATCTAATTTTATTACATGAAAACTATTTGCCGACAAAGGTATAGAGGGTGAGAAATTGTCGGCGAAATACCTCTTAGTCGAAAAAATACTTTTCTCCTCTTCTTTGTCCGGCTTGTATATATAATGTTCATATCCCTTACATGAACATGGCTGGACTGTTATATGCGCTGCCTTACTGTCGGAGGTGATAACGGCTAGATATTCTGGGCTGATACTTCCGATCGCCGCTATAATCTCTTCTTGAGCTCGCTCGTTGACGGTGGAGAAAAGAAGTTTTCCTTTTTTAGCCGCGCGCTGATCCTGAAATGTCAAATAAGCAGCTGCCCCAGCTGTCATCCTCGCGAGCAGATCGGCATCGATGTTTGACAAAGTATGCACTAGGGGACATTGCTCTGCAAATCCGCGCTTACGCAGTTCGTTGGACCACCACATTTGTCTTACTATCGGTAACTCGCCCGCACGATTTACCATAGCGGCTAAAGGCTCGTTTTTATCCGGATATATTTCCAGAAATTTAGCTAACAATTGATCAGCGTCATCTATATTAAGCACAGAGGCTAAAGCCGACATAACACCTACGGATTCTCTCCTTGTCGCCATGACAATCTCATCGATGTTGCGGCCGGCATCGTAGAGATAGGAAACCAGTATTCGTAAATTTTCATCCAGTTTTCCATGCTGTCTCAGAACATTTAGCAAGGTATCTGCGGCTTCTCCCGGTCGACCCAAGGCATTTTGAGCTTGTGCCTTGATCCACGCTATATTGTGATGTCCGATTTCTACGCCATCGTCGTCTGTAACAGAGTAAGGAATATGCTCTGCAATCCGTATACAATCTTCGTAGAGTCCTCTTTGTAAAAGCAACTTTGCATGCAGCGAATCTACAGTGTAAGGTGTTTTATATTCTCGTCTAAGAATCTCGATGACCTCTTCGGCCTGATCGTACATATTGCAAGCTATGTACACATCAAATATAACGCGGTACGAAGCGCGTTTGATGGTGGGGGAGTCCGTTGTTGCCGCAGCCTCTTCCAGTATGGGAATTGCGCTTTTGGGATCATCGCCTTGCGTCATGGTACGCCCGTAGTCAAATAAAGCACGTGCTTTTGGTACCGTAGGGTCATCTAAAGCTTTCTCGGCTATGGTTAGGTTTCTATTGAGCAGATCTTTCGATTTCCACTTCATTGCGGTATAGCCACGATGCAATATCCGTAAATGTGGGATAAATGCAGCAGAAGGAAATTCTCCTGTCGATCTAAGTAAGACTTGTTCATGTAAGGGCCCAGACCAATGACACTTGTCTTTTCTAAATAATCTGGTGGCATGAAATACAGATGCCGTTCCCATACCATGGAGTTCGACCGATTCTATGGGAATTAAAAAAGAATCAAGATCCTTTACATTTTCCAGTATTTCCCTCGTGAGGTCAAAATTGCCATGGATGGCTTCATCGGCATCGAGCCATAAAATCCATTCGCCGCTGCATTCATCAAGTGAGGCATTTCTGGCCCTTGAAAAATCACTGTCCCAATATCCCTCTATTACTTTGGCCCCGAGTTTCCTGGCCAGTGCTACAGAATCATCTTTAGAACCTGTGTCGTATATTACGATTTCATCAACAAAATCTTTGGCAGATTCGAGCACCAGAGGAAGTTCTGTCTCCTCATTTTTGACAATCATGCAAAGTGTTATCAGTGGCATAACCAATCTTCCCATTCTCTAAAATAACTGTCTTGAGCTTTATCCGTATTTATAAATTGATTTATATGTAGTAACGGAAGAAAGTTTGTATTTTTTCCTGTATGTGATGCTATTTCTGTAGTAATAAAAAAAATTTTAGATTTTATGGAAAGATTACTTTTAGAAGTTCCGTAAGCATACTTGGGCCAAGGAAGGCCTGTAGTTGTCGGCAAGGCCGCCGATTATACTCGTCAAGGAGGACAAGACATGCTATTTATCAATAATAACCTTTCAGCACTTGGAGCACAAAACAACCTGAACGCCACTGATGCTGCATTGCAGAATGTAGTAAGCCAATTGAGTTCCGGTCTGCAGATCCAAACCGCTGCCGATAACCCCGCTGGGTACGCTATCAGCCAATCCCTACAGTCTGAAATTAACGGCTACGGTGCGGCTGTCAGCAATGCACAAACAGCTACTTCCGTACTGCAAACTGCCCAGGGTGCAATGAACCAGCAAGAAGCTATCTTGCAGCAGGCAAACACTATTGCCACACAAGCGGCAAATACTACAACGGCTGCCAACCCTGCCGCAGCAAACGCTGACAATAACCAGTTTCAAGCGTTGATCAATGAGCTGGATCAGATTGCACAATCGACAACATTCGCCGGAGTAACTCTTCTAAATGGAAGCAATGCGGTACTTACTTTCCAAGTCGGACCGCAAGACGTATCGAGCAACCAAGTTGCGGTATCGCTTACCACTACCTCAGCTTCAGCTTTGTCACTTCAAACTTTGAGTTTGACATCGGTAACATCTGCTCAAGCCGCAATGAGCGCCGTACAGTCGGCTATAGTTGCCTTGGCTTCCGCAGCAGCTGCCATCGGTTCATCTCAAAACCAAATCCAGGCACTTTCGGCTAACGTAACCGTCGCCCAGCAAAACCTAACAGCTGCAAACGCCAACTTGGTCGACGTCAATGTTGCCAGCGCCACCAGTCAATTCACATCCCTACAGATTCTGGAGCAATCCGGTGTGACAGTACTCTCGCAGGCACAATCCATTCCTCAACTGGCCCTAAAGCTAATATAACCTCTTATCGGTCACTAGATTAACGATAGCAAAAGAGCCGGTTGCAAGCAGTCTTTCAACCGGCTCTTTTGAGACTATGTAAGGAGGAAAAGTGTCAAGTATCAATTCCACTCCACCGGTTTCTTTTACTGGCATTATGTCAGGATTAAATACACAACAAATTATAAGTGCTTATCTGCAGATAGCAGAAGAGCCTATGGTCGGTTTACAAAACCAACAATCCACGATAAATTCTCAAGTCAGCTACTATCAACAAATTCAGTCACAACTGCAAGCTCTGCAAACAGCGGCCAACACTCTTACTTCCTCGGGGGCATTTACTGGCTCCGTTGCGGCTGCTTCAACAAACAGCCAGGTCGCTACGGCAACGGTAGGAAACGGGGCTTCGCCGGGTTCTGTTACCTTTTCCGTGAACCAATTAGCTACAACAGATTCCATGTTATCAAGCGGCACCGTTGCATCCACGAACGATGTGGTGGCTTCGGGAGATTTATTGGTAGCTTCGGGTGGCTCGGGACTCGGTATCGCATCGATGAACGGTTCCTCTCTGACACTAGGTCAGCACAGTATTTCTGTGACTCAAGCTTCTCAGGGAGCAAGCGTTACTTCCACTTCGGCACTTTCATCATCCACATCGATAACAAGTTCAAATAACCAATTAACTGTTTCTATAGATGGCACGAGTAATACGTTTACGATTGCCAGCGGGACATACACCGCCCAGCAATTAGCAACCGCCGTCACAAATGCATCGCAGGGTTTGCTGAATGCTTCGGTTAACTCAGCAGGGCAACTTGTCTTGGCTACGACCGAGCAGGGTTCTGCAGCCACACTTCAGGTAGGTAGCGGATCGGCAAATACGGCTTTAGGTCTATCAGTGATGAGTTCATCTGTCTCAGGGGTAAACGGCATTATCAATGTAGACGGTTATAATAATATAATCACAGATATTTCCGGGACTTCTCCCACAAATGTGAATTTGACTTCGCAAACCGGGGGCAGTATTTCTGCCACTTTATCCACTTCGGGCTTGAGCGTGGGAAGTATAACGGCGCAGAACATTTCTGTCGGAAACGGTTCTTTATCAAGCGTCATATCAGCTATCAACAGTGCCAATATGGGAGTTTCGGCTCAGGCACTTGAAGTCGGAACAAATCAATATGCTTTATCGCTGACATCGAACTCAACGGGGGCAGCAAAAGATATATCTATCAGCCCCAGTGCATTTTCCGCTTCCGGACTCGGCACACTTGAGACGACAACCCAAGGACAAAATGCTATTTTGACGCTCGGAGGACCTGGCGGTTACGAAGTACAGTCTTCTTCCAATAATGTCAGTAATTTATTAGCCGGCGTTACCATCAACCTCAGTCAAACTTCATCCTCACCGGTCACTGTCTCCGTATCGGCAAATGCCACCCAAGTCTCAAACCAGGTTAGTAATTTTGTGAATGCTGCGAATACTCTTTTAGGAACTATTAAAGCAGACACCGCTTACAACCAGCAAACAAACACAGCCGGTCCTTTGAACGGCGATGTACAATTGGAAAATCTGTCGCAACAAATCTTATCTCTGGTAAGCCAGGCAATAGGATCGTCAGGAGCGGCTGATATCGGAACGGCAGGCAGTGCAGCCGGCATTTCCATTGACGGGGCAGCACAACAAATCAATTTTAACTCTACGACATTTGCTACAGACTTTCAAAATAATCCCACCGGGGTTGCCGCGATGTTTACCGAAGGAGGGACGTTTTCCCCCAGTTATTCGGGAGCTACTTCTCAGGACGTCAGCTTGTCATACGCATCCAACGCAACCACAGCCGGCAGCTATAACGTCACCATATCCCAATCGGCATCACAAGCCACGGATAACGGGACGGTATCATTTTCTTCTCCCGCTTCCACCGTATCAGCTGCCAATACTTATACGATAACATCCGGAGGACAATCGGTCAACTATGGCATAACGGCGGGAGAGAGTCTTTCGCAAATAGCAAGTGGGCTTGATGGTGCATTCGCCCAAGGCGGATTAAACTTATCGGCTCAGGTAGTTACATCCGGCTCCGGGTCAATATTGCAAATAACTTCCGGAGATTATGGATCGGGATCAAGTTTTTCCGTTTCATCTTCGTCAACGGATGCTTTGGGAATCGCCGGAACATCTTTTACCGGTACCAATGTAGCCGGCACTATCAATGGAGTTGCAGCCACCGGAGCCGGCCAGATACTAACGGCACCGAGCACGGATTCCACATTAGCCGGATTATCTCTCCAGGTAACAACGCCTGGTATAACTTCTGCCACATCGCTTGGAACATTCAACTATACTACCGGTTTATCCGGAGCCCTGGCCAATCTGGCCGAAACGACTCTGAACCCCACAGGTGGAGAAATTCCGACTAAAATTCAATCTCTGCAAAACAATTCAACAGAGATCGGCAGTCAAATTAAACTACAACAAAAATTAGTTGTACAACAACAGCAACAATTAACGGCTGAGTTTACGAACATGGAAACAGTATTAACCCAACTAAAAAGTGAACAATCCTACTTAGGTGCATTAGGCGGCTCTTCAGGCTTACTTGGTTCACTTACGGGAGGCATAACAAGCACACCAAGCAGTACTACAGGAGGATAGATTATGAGCACGACACAAGATGAAGTAGCTAAGGCATATGCAAAGACAAGGACCGAGACAATCATCTCTCAACCGGCTTTGTTGCTCGCCCTTTACGAGAGACTTGCCCTTGATATAGAATTGGGGAAAGAATATATAAATAATAAGGCTATTGAAAAGTCTCATGATTGCTTGCAGCATGCACAGAAAATTGTTATTGTCCTTCGATCAAGCTTGCAGAAAGATAATTTTGAGGGCGGAGAAGACCTCTGGCGCCTATACAATACCTTAATCGACCTTTTGACAAAAGCAAATATGCAGAAAGACAGTTCATATTTATCCGTTTGTCAAGACATTGTATTGCCGCTGAAGGATGCTTGGATAGAAGCCGTTGCCCGTGAAAAAGCCAAAGAAGAATTTTTGAGCAATGACAACCTGGTCTGAATATATTACTGCATTGGAACGCTATAGTCTAGATGCAGAGATCGCACTCAGAAGAAAGACTGTGCTTCAGGTACCAGAAGAATTCTCTGATAGGCCAAATCTTCCTATCCCCACAGAATACCTGGAAAGAGTTGCCGCTTGTGAAAAGCGTATGGCAGCAATAATAGAATACGGTGAAGAGCGAAAAATGGAAATAGCCGAGCTGCTCTATAGTATTAATTATCTTGAGAAAAAAATACCTGTATATAAAGGCAAAATTGTTATGACTGTTATATAATATGCCTGTTTTTAATTTGACTTATGTTCTTTAAAATCAGTAATAAGTTTCTGCACTTCCGGGGGATGCACCAACTTTTCCAGTTCTACCTGCATAGAATCAACCGCCCTGGGGGTTCTTTTGGTGACATCCAACGAAATGCCGGAATTATTCATTTCTAAACCCAATGGACTGAGATCAAACAAAATACTATTAACTTTAAAACTGGCGTCTATCCATCCTATATACCAACTCCAGTCACTGTAATAACGCCAGCTCTCTTCATTAAAAGCGCGTACGTGTGTTGGATCTTGCCAAGCCCCATAAGATAGATCGTAAGGTACTTTGATTTTCATTTTCCCACCCGGCTTTAGCAATTTAATACATGTTGTCATTGCACTGACCAGATCAGGAAGATGTTCCAAGACGTCGTTACAGACAATGGTGTCAATACTGTTTTCACTCAGCTGTACCTTCCCAAACCGCAAAGTTTCAAATATAAGATTTTCCTTTTTGAACGGTTGTGTTATGTCGTAAATTATGTCAGGATGTGTTTCGGGTGATATATCTATATTGAGATATGATTTATTGAAATCTTTCCCGCTTCCTATATTTATTATTGTGGGAAACATCTTTGCCGGTGACAGCTCTATTTGATCCAGATAGGGTAAAAAGTCTTTCGCCAGTAATGACTCTTGAGTATTATTGGCCATGAATGAACGAATACTGTTTCTCTGTTCTTGCAGACGATCTTTGTTACGAAGAATGTTCATAACTGTTTCTGGAATAGCATCGTATGACGCAAAATCAATTATTTCAGAATATTTCTTTTCTATCGGATCGTTACCGTCTTCGCTGACAATGCATATCCCGTTGGTGAGGAGATAATTAAGTCTGACAATCTCTAAGATTTTTGCTTCATAAAAATGGATATTCAGAATTATTTTAGATCTTGATATCAATTTATCCAGATCTTCTCCGAATACATTATTTACAACATGCGTATTGATATCTTCCACTGCAAGAAGATCAATCAGCAATTGCCTTCTCTGATTAATAGAACCGTAAAATAGGACGTCTATATCTTTTTCTTCCATTGGGCTATCATCTAAGTGCAAATCTTCTTCTTTGACATAACCGAGATTTACAATATGGCCGTCAATGCCTAGTTTTTTTAAATTCTCAATATTGTTATATGAGTAATCAAGCACAAAGTGATTCTGTAGTAACTTGATATAGTCATTCGTAAACCACGGAGAATCGTATTGTTCACTGTTGAAGATGATAGCGTCAGTCGGCAGGGTAGCGTTATCTTGTAAAATATGCGCCCCAAAAACAATAGGGATTCTGTTTTTTTGAAATAACTTATTGCTTATTTCAACGTCAAACCCCAGATTCTTTAGTCCATGGTAAACCAATTTGGCTATATGACCAAAAAATGGACTGAAAAGGGTATTAGAGGAAACAAAAGAGTCGGCGGTAATAACAGAGAATTTATATTTTTCTGCCAGTGATCCTAAATCGTTATTACTTGTAACTCCAGTAGTATTTGCATTCAAGATATCGTCTATCAAACTGATAAGTCCTTTCTACCGATTATTATATTTTTTACATAACACTATAGGTATAAATTTCAATATTAGCAAAGATGTTTGTATATTAATGATTAGAAATTATGACATTTAGAAATAAATGTGCGCTATCAATAAATGTTCCCCAAACATCATTGATCAACAATAAAGATTAATTACCCACAGATTCGATATTATGGGTCTTGCCTTCTTGCTCACTTCTTATTTCTTGAAGTAAACTATCATCAGCATTGCTAAGTGCAGCCTCAGCGGCTTCCCTGTTAGCCTCAGACACGGCAGCAAAATGCTCTGCACGATGAACGGGGACTTGACGCGGTGCATCGATAGCAATTCTTACATGATTGGCATCCAACACAGCCCGAACTTCGATAACGATATCGTCACCTATGAGGATTTTTTCTCCGACTGCTCTGGTAAGTGTCAGCATTATATTATCGATATTACCTTATAATTGTGGTAAAGGTGTATGAATAGCTGCAATTAAGTCGTCGCTATACTTTTGCGGCAAAATTTGTGCTCCCATATATTTTTTTATATTCAAGACTATGGGGGCAAACAGGTTTGCTGTAGATTGGGCGAGGCTCTCTTTTAGGGTTACTATAACCAAGGCCGCAGCTTCATCCGGATTTTCGATTTCCAATAACTCCAATGTGGTATCGTCAATTTCCACTTTGTAATTGGGCCACAACAGTCCGGGTGCAGCAACTATCAGCCTGACGGCTTCGGCGTAAGAACCGTCTGTGAGCTGCAACGGCTCTAACGCAATCAGCTTGCCAAATGGATTCAAGGCATTTTCTTGGACATCTGCGCCGAGTGGTTCCAGCCTGAATTTCCTGACACCACGAAGCCCGGGAATGCCAATGGGGAAATCTATATCTACTGCCGGGAGTACCCTGAGTTCGGTTGCCAGTGGCACCGTTTGTCCTTTCCGGGTCATAATAGAGGCCCTTTGCATTCTTAGTTGATAAATTGAGCCAATGTTTCAGGCACAGCTTTGGACACAGCATACAACGCTGCTTGGTATGATGTCATGTCAGCTTGTAAAGTAGGGGAAACATTTGCTATATTAACCGCTGCCAGATTGGATATAGCCGTTTGCAATTCAGTGGATGTGTTCTGGTTGGAAGTACTAGCTGCATTGACCTGCTGTGTTGATTCCCCTATGGTATCTGCCGCTATTTCCGCCTGGCTCAGATTGGTATTAAGAGCCGTCATATCCGCTTGCAACCCGCTGTATGATGCAGACCCTGGTCCGGCTTGCAAATTGGTAACAATATTTTTTATAGTTGTGAATATACTCTGGACACCTGAGGTTCCACCGCCAAAAAGCTGATCACCGGGAACAGATACCGCCACCGGTGATCCGGAACCAACATCTACGGTAAACGGGGTAGAATTGCCGTTGTAGGTTCCAGAGGAAGAAAATGCTTGATTTACAAGGGCAGTGCCGGCAAAAATCTGTGTTTGACCATAACTTGTATTGGCAAGTCCGAGCAATTGCTGCGTAGTTCCTTGGATTTGCTGTGCCATGGAATTGTAAGTCTGTGAGTTATTTACACCCACATTCAGAGCCTGCAAAAGAATTGTCCGTATTTGTTGCATCGTAGAGACCGTTTGAGTAGCGGCTGAATTGGCCAAACCCAACCATGATTGCGCCGTAGTTACGTTGGCTTGCTGAGAGTTGATTTGTGAAAGTTGATTTTGATAACCCAAGACATTCGATACCGCTATAGGATTGGATGACGGTGTAAGCAGGGTAGTACCGGAGGCCAATTGGTTGTCCAAAGTATTGATAGTCTGCTCTTGGCTCTGCAGGCTGTTGGAAAGTTGTGTAGTCAGAGAAAGATCCGTTATGCGCATATCACACCGCCGCCAATAATGCGTTGAGCACCGTTGTCGTTGAATTGATGATGGCCGCGCTTGCCTGATATGCCTGCTGCGCACTCAACATATTGACCGTCTGTTCGTTGGTACTCACTCCCTCTACGCTTAACAATTGGGCAGAAGTCGAGTTGGCCATTGCTTGAGTGGTTGTCTGAGTATTATTTGCCTGCGCCGTATCATTACCGACACTTGCAACCAAAGATTGATAAATTGTATTCGGTCCGGTTGAAAGCTGACCGATATTGGCCATTGCTTGAGCCGTAGTCGGATCGATGGTTGCCACTCCGGCAGCAGATGTGCCGGATGCAGTTGCTATCAAAGCCGGATTGGCAAGCAATTGCGGATTGATTGCTATACTGGCGGCTGAAGATGATCCGGTAGTATAAGTAGTGCTTGAAGAATTGTCGACGAAAATACTGGGAAGAGTCGTACCGGCATAAGGAGGTGCTGCTGCTGCTGAGGTGGGACCGGGTACACCGGCAGAGCTTACGCCTTGCGATTGTAAATTATTAAGATTGGTAGCCAGAGAGTCGGCCACATTTGACAGTTGGCTCTGATATCCGGGTATCGTCGTATTGACGGCCTGGAGCAAGGCCCCGATTTTTCCGCCGCTTGGCAGCACGTTGCCGGCCGCCGTTTCAACAGCCAAATTAGCGGTTGCCGGTTGTCCTGTTGTTTGTAATTTCACAGCATTTGTCCCGGAGACCAATTGAATTCCGCCTGACAATATCGTGACGCTACCGTTGACCTCCGAAACTGTGCGAATACCAAGTAAACTTCCGAGAGATGAGATATCGGCACGGCGCTGGTCGCTAAGAGCATTTATATCTTGCCCACCGTTTTGCGCCGCAACAATTGAGCCGTTCAAATTGGCAATTTCGCCGATCAATTGATTTGCTTGGGCCATATAACCTGAGCTACTGCTTCCGATCCCTCCCAAATTGTTAACTAACTGTTGTGAAATGCTGGACAGTTGTCCGTAGGTGCCGTTGAGAGTGTTTGCCACATTTGAAGCATCTTGAACGACCTGTTGCTGTGCCGAAGCAGAATTGGGTTGAGTGGCCAAGTTTGATATGTCTGACCAGAGAGTACTTAATTGCGACTGAAGAGCCGTGCTACTCGGTTCCGGAAAGCTATTTTGCACAAGCCCCAGAATCTGAGCGGATTCGTTTGCCGATCCGAGTTGACCTTGAGCTATCAGGTTTTGCTGTTCATCTAATGCCGAGGTACTCTGAGTAACGGATTGAATCTGTACGCCTTCGCCTACCCCCTGAGAAGTAGATGGCGTAAAATCGGTTAAATTGACTACTTGCTGGGCATATCCAGGTGTAGATACATTAGCTAAATTGTTGGCCGCCGTATCCAGCTGCGCTTGATCTGCAGCTACAGCTGATGCTGCTATCTGTAAACTAAGATCGCTCATCTATCCTCACAATATGTTATTAACAATACGCGGTATTGCTTTTTTCCCTTTGCCGTATATAGCATCTGGTGATGCATTGGGTGAACGAAAAGCCTCTTCTGCCAATGCTATCCTACGACCCAGCACGTCTTCTGCAGAGGCTTTCAAGATAGCTATCCGTTCCCTGGCACGAATAAGATCTATTCTGGCATCAGACAATATCGAAGAAAATGGATCGGGAGAACATACCGCTATATCTCCTAGGTCAGCTTTATCATGAAGTCCCAATCCCTCCAAAATAGAAGGCATCAGGGAAAGTCTCCTTGTTTCAACCAAATGAACCTTTTCAGATGATACCTGAAGCTCGATCGTGGCTCTTTCGTTATAGCGCGAACCAAAATGTTCAGTCAGAGAAGTCATAGCGGCCAGCTGGAACTCCAAACCAAGAACAGCTTGCAGGAGGTCTCGCGTGGCAGCAGTGAACTTTTCTAATTTTTCCATGAGATGTGCTTGCCTATCATCGGTGGATGACATATCTTGATATTGTCTCTGAGGTGGTGTTTCCTTCTGAGATACGCTCCCTGATTGGCCTGGTCTGTCCAATAATGCAATATTCTTTTCGTTCATGTGTGTGCTAACGGCCCATACCTCTTTATTCTTGCTTTCCATTTTTTATCCTTTCTTATTAGATTTACTACTTTTAGTTCCTTTGTCAAAATAGCTTGAACCGTTGGTGGCATAGGTAAGGAGAAGTTTTGTGAACAGCCGAACGGCTATCATCGAAATCAAAAATGCCAGAAAATAGCGCTCCACTACGCTGGGAAATGTAACTTGCCCGGAAAGAAATTCCCTTATGCTTTCCAAGGAGGCCAGGGTCGCCAAGAGAACTGTGAGAAATGGCCCAAACCTGATAAGTTCATTCACCAGAAAATTATTTTTCTCGTTCATAGCAGATCTTTTGCTTCTAATATCTTGGCGAGAATACATGCTTTTGATGCCCTCCACCCATCTACGTAGGCAATGGGCCATTTTTCACCAAGCATCATCAAAGGGTTATCAGCACCGGCAATATGATATAACATAAGAGCATCTATACCGTTCGTACAGAGGTCCAGCGCTCGGACTTGATTTATGTCATAATCGGCATCCACTACTGCCCATAACGCATCAGGAACGGTTACCATAATCGATTTTTGTATCGCATCCAGATGAGATTTCTGATCGAATATAATCACAGATTTTTCTTGCAGAAGACGCTTCTCAATGATAGTTGTTCCCAATTCTTGAGGAGATCTTACTTTGAGCGCATTCATACTGCGAGAAATATTTCGATCGCTCATAATAATTAATTCTATTTCATTGCCGTATGCTTCATTGATAGTGGCAAATGCAGTAGCGGCAAGATCTAAATCGCCAATTAGTCCAAGAACAAAAGAGGTTTTTGCAGGCAATGTAGCCGGAGCTTTGATATTTTTCAGCAAACCTAAAATGTCAGTATCGAAAGCAGCATTTATTTTATCAAGATTAACTAAATCATGAAGTATCTCCAAATCCTTATGATTGGATTTTGGCTCAGAGAAATTTTGAGATGGCGCCGGTTTATTTTTAACTATATCGTCATGCTTTTGATAGTCATTGTCTGTTGTATGCGATACATTGTCATAATCTGTTGCCTGAAATCTCTCCGGTGCCCTGTCCCGATAAAAACCGATATCTGCCGATGAGTCGCTTGCTGATTGGAATTCAGATATTTTTGCAAGAGTTTTTTGGTTGTCCACCAGTAAATTGGCATCGTTTAGCACGAGTTGCAATTCCCGATCAAAGTTGACGTTCACGGAATCGGCAGTCTTGTCAACCAGATGCTCCAAGGTGTCAAATGATCTAGACCCCATACTTTTGTTTTCTGCTGGTGATACGTTATGTTGACGAGACAGCTTGTTTCCCTGTCGTAATGACATATTGGAGAATCTGTTTATCTGAGGATTCGGCCGCAAATTCTCATGAATACTGTCATCGGAGAGATAGGGAGCTACTTCGATTACATAACGTTCTTTCTGGAAAAATCCAAACAATCCTCCATAGAGTTCACGTCCGTGTCTCTTGACCTCCAAAGCATCGACATCTTTTCCTGTAGCGTTTCTTAGGTTCACCCTTGCTTCATCAAGGGATTTACCTTCAAACCGTAGTGTTTGCAACATGATATATTACTCCTATCGTATTAATTTTTGCATTTTGGGCAACTTCAGCAGCAGAGATAACTTGAAGATTGATGAGTCGTGTACGTATCAGTCTTTTTAGAGCAGGGCGTATATAGCTTGAACAGATTAGAACCGGATTTTTACCTAATCCTTCAGCAGACGTATAGCTGTTTTGGATAGAGGCTATTATATGTTCCAGCTCTTCGGCAGAATTACCGAGGTATCTGCCGTGTTCGGTAATTTGAATATGCGATGCCAGATCTTGCTCTAAGGCAGGCTCCAATACGATCGCATTCACAACGGAATCATGGGCGCACAAAGAAGTAATTTGCGGAGCTAAAGCCATTCGTGCTGCTTCTGTCAGACTATCCAAATCCCTGATTTGAGTTACTGCTTGATCAGTGACAGCCTCAATGATTCTTACAAGATCTTTAACAGGAATTTGTTCGTCCAAAAGGTTTCTTAATACATTTTGGATAAGACCTAAACTAACATTGGCAGAAGCCATTTCTTCTATGGCCACCGGATGTTCATTCTTGACAGAATCAAGCAATAGTTTGACATCTTGTCTGGAAAGCAACTCTCCGGCATATTTTCTTACTACTTCGGCCAAATGGGTGGTTATAACCGCCGACCTTTCCACAACAGTGGCTCCGGTGACAGTAGCGCGATAACGCAATTCCGGCAATATCCATTTTGCGCTTCCGCCATATGCCGGATCTTTGGTTTCTATACCATCCAAATGTTCCAGACCGTCACCTACGGCCAACAAGAATCCCGTAGGGGCCTCACTCTCTGCTACTTGGACACCGTGTATCCTAAATGCGTAATGTGTGGGGGGCAATTGGTCGTTGTCCTTTGCGTGGATCGGCGGTATGACAATACCAAGTTCATGGGCTAAAGCCCGTCGCAATCCTTTGACCCTCTCCAGGAGGTCTCCTCGTTTACGCGGATCGACAAGATCGATTACATCAAGTCCCAACTCCAGCTCGAGCGGCATTACTTTGGCCTCTTTGGCAAGTTGCGCCGGTGCATCGGGAGATGGGGGAGGAGGCAGTAAAGTCTCCGCAACGACCTCTTCATGTTCTTCTTCATCTTTGGGCAAGCGAGACGCCATCACGAAAAGAGCCCCGCCTACAAGTAAAAACGGAATTTTTGGAAGCCCGGGCATGATGCCAAGAATAAAAATTACCGCTGCTGCAGTTTTGACGACCCTGCGATAACGGGAAAGTTGGCCCAGAACATTTGTTCCGAGATCATCTTCTGTCGCCGCTCTCGTCACAATAATACCTGTTGAAAGAGAGAGAAGAAGAGCCGGAATTTGACTGACAAGACCGTCGCCTACGGACAGGGTAGAGTATGTGGAAATTGCCTGAGAAAGTGAGTCGTGGTGCTGCAAGACTCCTATTGCCAATCCGCCTAAAAGATTTATGAGCGTGATGACGATTGCCGCAATCGCATCCCCTCGTACGAATTTTGAAGCTCCGTCCATAGCCCCGTAGAAATCGGCTTCTTCGGCAATCTCTGCTCTGCGCAGCTTTGCCTGTTCGGCTGTGATCAATTGACTGGCAAGTTCGCCGTCCACGGCCATTTGTTTACCTGGCATGGCATCCAAAGTAAACCTGGCTGCCACTTCTGCCACCCGGCCGGATCCGCTTGTGATAACGACAAATTGAATGATGATTAGTATCAGGAAAACAACCAGTCCGACCAAAATTGATCCGCCTATGACGAAATGGCCGAAGCTTTGGATTACAACACCGGCATAAGCATGCAACAGGACCAGTCGTGTTGCACTGACATTAAGTGCCAGACGAAATACCGTCAGCATTAAAAGTAAAGTTGGGAATACGGAAAATTCCAGAGGCTTTCTAACATTCATCGCCGTGAGTAATACCAGCATGGCTGCTGTAATATTGATCGTAATCAGGACATCCAAGATGAAGCTGGGAAGAGGGACAACAAGCATTACAACAATCAAGACGACACCCAACGGAACGGCTAAGAGCTTGAACGAGCTGCTACTTTTTGAGATAGGTAGAATTCTGTTACTCTCAGCCAACGATCGCTCCCATGATTGGTCTTTGTCCAATGCTTTGGTCGATCCTTGACCCGTGATAGGCGCCATCCTGGCTCTCTAGCTATATAACGGATAGAGAGTTCTATAATTTGCCTACTTTACGAATATATTTTTCTGGCTGTCATCGCTTCGGCTCAAATGGTCATATTTCCTTATCATCTTAGGAATATGACATTTTGTGGATATCAAGCAATTGTTTTGCCGTCGGCGAAAGACTGTACACAAAAGCAAACAACTTAGCCACTCTTTGGTAAAGATCCACTGAAATCTCAGAGTTTATATTACAGCTATCATAGATCATTCTTGCCAGCGGCGGGTTCTCGACAATGGGAATTCTGAGCCTGATCGCCTCATAGCGGATTGCCAAAGCATCTTCATCCTCACCTTTGCTCAATAGCATTGGTGCTTTGTCTTTTGTTTTATCATATCTGAGCGCAACGGCATAGTGAGTGGGATTTACAACTACCACATTGCTTTCTTTCATGGCGCTGAGTAATTGCAATCTCGACATTCTCCGACGGCGACGACGCACAGCCCTCTTCATTTCGGGAGAGCCGTCTTGTTCACGCATCTCACGCTTTACTTCTTCTTTCGTCATTTTCATCGACTGGTTATAGCGCCGGCGTTGGAACATGTAGTCAAAAAGGGAGAGAAAAAATGCGCCAAGGGCAATTGCCCTTAACGCGATCAGCAGCATCGAAGAGGCCTTATTCAAAGTATTACTCAAAACCGAATTTTCTTGAGACAGGATTTGCATCACGATGGCATGGGTACTTTCGTAACCGATACCCAGCAATAACATCAATCTGAGAAGATTTTTGGCCAATTCCCAAACCCCAGAGGGTGAAAAAATGCGTTTGATACCGGACAAAGGTGAAATTTTCTTCCATTTGAATCCAAGTGCGCCCGTTGAGAACTTAAGACCGGTCTGTGCCAAGGAAGAAACCGTGCCGGCCACTGCTATCAAAAGAACCGGTAAAAATGCAGCATCTAGAATTGTATAGAGTCCCTTCCCCAGGATTCCTACTACTTGACTTGGAGATGCATATGCCATTGCGGAAAATGACGAAGCCAGAAAATTAACTATCAGCCCTGCTGATCTGGAAAGAAGGACGGGAAATAAAAAGATCAACATAGTCAGGCTAAACCATGACCCGATATCCGGTGATTTTGCAAATCTTCCTTCTTTGTGAGCCTCTTTGACGCGTTTGGGAGTAGGCTTTTCTGTTTTTTGCCCCTTGTCGGCCGCCATTATCCACCTCCGAAGAGTTGAGATACTACTTTTTGAGTCAAGGAAATAATGTCATTCGGTAATGCCAGAATAGCCAAAGATAAGGTAAAGATGATAATGAGGATTTGCAGTGGAAATCCTAGTGCATAGACATTTGCCTGAGGCGCTGATTTGGCTAAAAGGCCGAGCAGAATTTGCGCAGCAAATACCACGGCTACCAAAGGAGCGGCTATCTCAACGGTGGCTGCGAAAAACCTCACCATGTCCGAAGTTACCACAGAAGAAATATTTGTAAAGTACGATAGTGTTATGGTAGTGCCGAAGGCAGAAAAGCTTTTTTCAAACCCGTCAAAGACTAAAATATAGGCACCTGTTGAGAAAAAAAGTATTGTTGTAGCCCATTCATACATTTTTGCGATCAAAGGAGACTGATCGAGACTCAAAGGATCGATTGAAGGGGGAAGATTCAAACCCGAAAACTGATCTATCAATGTGCCGGCGGCTTGGACTGCCCCTATAAATAATTGTACAATAAATCCAATTAGTACTCCCAGGACAATCTGTATAACTAAAGCTCCTATCAATGCAAGATCTGATGTGATCATATATTCATGCGACAAATGCGGAAGCGCTCCCAATGACAGTCCGCCGGCAATAGCCACTTTTGCCTGAAACGGTATGGCCGATGTGGTCAGCGGGGGACAGGCAAATAAAAATGCAGTTGCCCTGACCAGCCCCAGGAAATACGCCAATATGTCAACAAGAGGTATATGGATCATGATTGGGATATCAGCTTTGGAATCAGAGAAAACAGCTGAGTTGTATAGTCCGTCAGCTCTGTTATCATCCAATGGCCTGATATTGTTAATATAATTGCAACTACAATTAGTTTAGGCAAAAAAGTAAGCGTGAATTCTTGGATAGAAGTAACCGCTTGAAACAAAGAGATGACAAGGCCAACGATTAGTGTGGCGATCAATATAGGCCCGGATAGTTCAGCTATAAGGACAATAGCTTGTCCGATCAAAGTTACTGTAGTGCTGGATGTCATGGCCGTTAATGGAAACTAAGCAGTAGGGAATGGACCACCAGTGCCCATCCGTCAACCATTACGAACAGTAATATCTTAAAAGGTAACGAGACCAAAGTGGGCGGCAGCATAAACATACCCATTGCCATCAGCACCGAGGCTACGACTAAATCTATTATCATAAATGGCAAGAAGATTACAAAACCAATGATAAAGGCACTTTGCACTTCGGAAAGTACAAAAGCCGGAATGACAACGGTCATAGGAAGTTTCATTGGCTGTCGTATGGAATCATGCGCCGAACTGGCAAACATTGATAACTCTGTGTCTCTGGTCTGCTTGAGCATCCATGATTTTAACGGAACTTCTCCCTTGTCTATCGCTTGCGTAGCGTTTAGCTTGCCGTGCAGATAAGGCTGGACGGCCACATGATTTATCTGCCCCAACACCGGTGCCATTATCGCTAGTGATATAAAAAGAGCCAATCCCGCGATGACTTGATTCGGCGGTGTATTCTGCAGACCAAGAGCACTTCTTGTCAGACCCAATACGATAAAGATTCTCGTGAAGCCCGTCATCAATATCAATAGAGAAGGTGCAATCGAGAGTAATGTCAGGGCGATAATAATAACGAGTGAGCTGGATGGTGAATGCAATCCGCTTACATTAATATTTACGCTTGGCGAAGCAGAGGCTAGGTAGTCATACCTCATCTGATGACCGCCTTTTTAGGCCGTGTCACGATGCGGTAAACATATTCATCATCAATACTGTTTACAAATTGTGAGTAACGGCAAAACAGCGACTTTACTTTTTTACCGGGATATGCCACTTTATTATGCGGCATGATTAAATAACAACTGTTTGTTTCCAACGAAGTCTCCAAGAGATCTTCTGCGTGAAAAGCGTTCTAATGTCGAATAGTCATTCCGCGCAGTTTCTCGATAAAGGCATCCCATGCCTGTGGGGTTTCCCCAGGTGCTGCCTTCCATGGCGACCCATTGCTTTTGTCTTTGCTACTGCTTATCATCAGCAATTGAGAAAAATCATTTTCGCTGAGTGTATTTTGGCTGTCGATCGGTTCTGTTTTGTATTGAGAGCTGACAGGCGATATCAGATTTACAGATTGTGCCGTAATGGCAAGTAAAAATCTGCTTCCTTCCACCTCTACTACCGTTAAGGAATTATGCCTCGAAAGTGTTTTTCTTGATATTATTTCGATCGCAGCAGACCTTGATGATAGTTTAGAACTCTTGTATATTCCCGTCCTTCCTCTTTTGAGTAGCTTGGCAAGGACGGCGATGACTATAAGCACAATTGCCAGGGCAAAAAATGTATGGAGAAAAAGATCAAAAGTTGACATTATCCAACCACAGTATTGATCACTTCGGTGATACGTACACCATATTCTCCGTTTACCTCGACCACTTCACCGCGTGCAATGACAACCTCGTCATTGGCAACGATATCGATTGGCGAACCTACCTGACGATCCAATTCGATCACCTGACCTATACCGAGCTCCAATACTGAGCGTATGGGTAATTTTGTACGTCCTATTTGCGCACTGATCATAAGCTGCACGTCTTTTAATCGCACCGACTTACTCGACCAAAGATCTGTTTTATCATTGAGAATCCGCTGTTCTTCCAATGCGTCAGTTGTCATCTTCGTTAACCTCCTCTGAAACGGAACATACTATTTTTGAACCAATTGCGTATTGTTTTCCTTTTCCGACCAATACTCCTTCTGCCTTAATATCTAAGGGTTGGGAAGTGGGATGGAAAAAGGGTATTACGTCTCCGATGGATAAGTCAGCCACCGCTTCCGATGTCAGGGGAATGGGTGGTATTTCCAGCCAGATATTGAGGGGGGTTTTTAGGATAATATTTTTATCCAGCAACCTAATGGATTCTTCTTTATCTTCAGAAAAAGATTGCAAATCCTGAATGATTTGCTTGATTAGGACGATGGGGAAAATTATATAAATAGGAAATGCAATTTCTTCTGCGATACTAAGTTCTATTTCAATATGGAAAAATACTTCAAGCTGCCCGGCAATCTGCACATACTGTTTGCTTGCTTCCTGTGTCACAAGCGATAGCTGGATACTGCCTTTTTTGGAAAATGCAAGTCCCAATTCGACAAAAAGAGGTTCAACGATACCTCCCAATACCGCCAAATCGGTATCCGTCGGATCCATATGACGTTCGAATATAGGCAAATTGCCTCCGCCCAACCTATAATCGATAATTCTGATTGCATCTTCCAAAGGCATAGCGACAAACATCCTGCCTTGCAGCGGCTCGATGGAAAATGTCGCCAAATAAGGTTTTTCCCCCAGTCCGGAGGTAACTTGCTTCCAGGTTAGCTCACAACTCTCTTTCAAATTAAGTTGACAGGCTCTTCTCAGCGAAGATGAGATTGCCACCGAACCGTGTCTGGCAAAAGCATCCAGAGATGCATTGAGCGCACGCATTTGATGCCTATCCAATGTCTCGCTTCTTCGAAAGTCATACGGAGTTATCGTTGTCATGGCAGTGTTACCTTGTCTCCCGGAGGCGATATCACTATATCGACCCTTCTGTTTTTTGCCTGATTCGCCGGCGAATCATTGGGTACCACCGGATGGTACTGTCCAAAACCAACGGCATAAAGTTGTGTGGGATTGACATGTGCATTATCTTGAAGTCTAAGTACGACGACAACGGCCCTTTGAGCCGACAGCTGCCAATTGGATGTATAGGGACCCCCAAGAATAGGCTCATTGTCTGTATAGCCATCTACGTTGACCAAATTGCTATGCTGGGCGATAACAGTACCAGCCACATCAACAACTTCTTCACCTATGGGGGAAAGTGATGCTGAATCTGTTGAATAAAAAGTTCGGCCGGTAACCAAAGAGACAATTAGTCCGCGTGCTTTTACAGATATTTGTACGTCATGAATAAGTCCGGCTTTTTGTAAAGCTTGTTTAATCTGTTTCTCCAAAGCCGACAGAGAAGCCTCTCCTTTTACTTTATTTTTACCCGGTTTTGGTGCAGATTTTGTACGGGATGAAGAAGGCTGGCTTTTACCGTTATTGAAACTGGTGCGCAACCCTTTGGCAAATTCCGCATATTTTACTTTATTTAGGCTTGACAGGGCATACAATACGACAAAAAGAGCCAATAGGAGTGTAATCATGTCAGAGTAGGTAAGCAGCCATCTTTCCATACCGCCTTCATGTTCTTCATCAAGATCACCGCCGGCATCTTTTCTGGCTCTGCCTGCATGCGGACCGCTCATGCTGCCGCCTCTCGCTGCTCAGTTCCTTTATCTTTGCCCTTCTTTCCTTTGCCTCCGGCTCTTTCTCTCGGGGCCAAGAATGGATCGAGCCTGTCTTTTAGTTGAGGCCCTGTCAGCCCTTCTTGAATAGCCAGGAGACCTTCTATGACAAGTTCTTTGCGTCGTACTTCGTCATCGGTGAGATGTTTCAGTTTGTTGGCTATCGGGATCCAAAAGATATTGGCGCTCATCACACCCCATAAAGTAGCGGTGAATGCACTGGCTATCGCTGTTCCCAAGGCATCCGGCTGGGAAAGGTTTCCCAGAACTCTTACAAGCCCCATAACCGTACCTATGATGCCGATTGTGGGGGCAAATCCTCCCATATCTTGAAAATACTTCATACCGATTTTATGCCTGGCTCTCATTCCCGATATCTCGGCACCGAGAACCGAGCGAACTCTTTCCGGATCACTGGTGGTTGTGATCAGTTCCACACCGGTACGCAGATAAGGATCTTTTTTTGCTTCCGGGAGACCATTCTCCAAAGCAAGCAGACCGGCGGTTCTCGCCTCGCGCGATACCTCCATCAGATGTTGGGCAAATTCAGGGGCGCTCCAGCTCTTCTTTTTCTTTTGCCGCATCGCAGCTTTGAAGGCTCCTCTGATGGCCTTGAAATCTTTCTTTCTGACTCCGGCAATAGAAACCCCGATCGTACCGCCAAAAACAAGCAACATAGCCGGGATATTGACAAGTGACATAGGTTTTCCGTGGTCCATAATCATCGACATCATGATGGAACCGAGAGCTACGAAAATTCCAACTGGTGTCATGATTGTGTTTCCTCCGGATGCAAAACTCGAAGTTTTGGGATATCGCTTGATTTGGAACTTTTATCCAGATAGCTCGACATGGCGAGTGAAAGGGCGATGATGCCGGCTTTGCTGTTGATCATATCGTCGACTATTTGTTCGGGTGATTCCGCAACGGTCAGCCTGTTCCCGCCTACGAGAAAAATGTTTGATTCCTTGGATTGAGAAATTGGGTTTAGTTCAACGCGCTCGATGCGATCAATATTTAACGCCAATCGTGATCCGTCTTTAGTTGTTACCCAAATCACAGATCTTCTCCTGTCATTATTGAAAGCTTCCTACGAGAAACAATTCAAAATCAATTCCTAAATCAATTCTGACTGCCTCAACCGCTTACACTAACGACAGAAGAAGATCTCTATTTGCCCGTTCGATTACTCATTTATCTGTATCCAAAGCACAAAATAGGTAAATATGAAATTATTTTTCGCCAAAATCAGGCATTTGTCACGAGAGCCTGCAACACCGTTTGGGTTGTTGAGATAACTTTGGTATCGGCTTCATAATTGGTCTGTGCTTCTACCAAATTCGTAAGTTGGCTGGCCAAATCGACATTGGATTGTTCAAGCGCACCGCCGAGCAGGGTCCCGCTGCCATTAGCTCCAGGAACGCCTACTTGAGGTTGCCCGGAAGCCGATGTTGACTGATAATCAAGATTACCCAAATTCTCCAATCCACCGGGATTTGTAAAATTAGCTAGTGCAATAGTACCTAATTGCTGAGATTGTCCATTGGTAAAAGTACCTGTGATAACTCCGTTTTGGCCGATTGACCAAGATTGCAAAGCTCCTTGTGTATACCCGTCTTGATTTGCCACTCCGACAGTTTGGCTTGTGGTGTATTGCGTTACCGCCTGCGAGCTTGTCGGCGCCGGGAAAACAAAATTCATTTTAGTCTCATTCCATTGAAATCCCGTTGGCATAGCCTGTGTCGTAGCGATACTGCTTTGACCCGTTACCGGTGTGGTGGCACCTCCGTCTACGGCATAACTGGCCAGTTGCCCGGAAGCGTTGAAATTCATCGTGACCCCGGAAGCAAATAATTTCTGCCCGTTTACGGTTGCTTGCATATTCCACTGGTTGGCCGTACCTGTAGGAGTATAAGTAAGCGTCAAAGGTACTTGGTTTCCCTGGGCATCATATAAGGTAGCTGTGGTGGTAAATGCCGTACCGCCGGATGGAATATTGCCGCTCATATCGATATTCGTTGTTTCCTGCGGAGAAATCGTAAGATTTGAAGGTATGGTCAAAGGCCCGGTCGGTCCGGTTGTGGGACTTGCCCCAGCCCAACCTTGTACCACACCGCCGTTTACAGTGGAGAGTACGCCGTTGACATCAAGTTGGAAGGATCCGCTTCTGGTGTAAAAAGTGTTACCCCCTTGATTGACAACATAGAACCCGTTGCCCTGGATTGCCGAATCAGTCGGAACTCCTGTTTGCACTATCGCACCTTCTGAAAAATTTGTTTCCATTCCGGCCAATTGTGCACCGGCTCCGATAGAAGATGGGTTGGTGCTCGCCAGACCGGCCGAAGGAGCACTGGCGGGAGTAAGCTGTTCTGTCAATACATCTTCAAACTGAGCCGTAGTGGATTTATAACCATCCGTACTGGCGTTTGCCACGTTGTTGCCTATTGTATCTATAGCCGTTTGCATCGTTGAAATTCCTGAGTCAGCTGCGGCGAGAGAACGTACTGTCATTTTAATTCCTTTCGTTTATGTCTTATAATGTCTGTTAATGTCAATATTTATTTTTGATCCAGCTTTTAGAAAAGCTGTTAAATCAGTTTTAGATTTTCCTTTCTTTTCTCTGTTTCTTTTGATATTTGCTACCCTCCGCTGACATTTGACGAGGTTGAAGAGGTGCTTCCGGTTTGGGAAGTAGTCGGCAAACTTTGATTTGCTGTGGAAGATGCACTGGGATTGACTCCTACGGAATCAATAGAGCCAAGAGACACGGAGTTTGACCCAATATTGATAACAGGTCCGTTCGAAGTGATTGAAAATCCCGTAGCTATACCTGATATAGGTGCACCGCTTAGATCAGATCCGCTGACTTGCTGCCCGATGAGAGAAGTGGCAGCGGCAACTTGTTGGGTTTGAGAAATTTGTTGCTCGGATTGAACTTGACTAAGTGCTGCCAACTGGCTAAGAAATTGCGCGCTGCTGGTAGGGTTCAATGGGTTTTGGTACTTTAAACTATCCACCAATAACGATAGAAATTGGTTTGGGGCAAGCAGTCCGTTAGTCCCTAATGAGCTGGATGAAGCGGCGGCTGTAGCTGAACTTGCGGCTGCGCTATTTCCGGTACTGCCGGCTAAAGGTTGAGATTGACTTGTCGATACCATTGGTGTAATGTTTTGAATCATTAATATTCCTTTCTACTGTCTTACATAAAATAATTTTTACTTACAGAACAACATGCAACGAGTTATTGATCGTGTATGAAGCCTGTAAGATAAGTTTGCTTTCTGTATCCGTATCTGCATTATTTTCCGATACTTGTTGTCCCTCGGGGCCTTTATAGCTGTTCGCGTTGTTCTTCTCGCCTTGTTGAAAATAAAAATTGATATTCGATGAGTCCGTCTGGGTGATATTCGCTATCTCATGAACATTTTGTAATAAATTATTATGAGCTGCCAGGCTATGCGAGGTGATTGCTACGGTTAATACTCCATTGCTCATCTTGAATTCAGTTTCTACTTTACCCAGTGCCGGCGGCTGCAGAGTTGCATTCAGCTTATACGTGCCGTTTGAGAGCAGTTGTATTTGAGATAGTTGAGCAACAAATGAATTATTATCTGCGATAAATTGTGAGGCAGGATTCTGAGAAACTTGGTTATCGGCTGCATAGCTTATCGTTGATGCTCTTGGCGTGGTGTCAACAGAAGATAAGGATAAATTTGACGTATTTATTTTACTGCTTGCATTATCTGCTACGAGATGTTTACCCGGTGCCGACATCTTGTCAGAAGACAATGCAGGCAGGGTAATCTCGGTTTTTGACGTATTACTACCGGAGTGACCTGCACTATAATTTTGTGATTGATCTTGCTTGCCGGCAATGATAGGGTTACCTGGGATATAAGCAGGTTCTTTAGGTAAGACAGCTTCATTGATGCTGTTGGTGTTACTCAAAATACCAACTTCATCATTGTTTTGCTTGGAATTGTGTTTTGGATTAGTGATAGCCGTGTTTGAGTCGGTAACAATATGATGATCATTTTGCAGCAATTGACTCTGATCAGCCTTTAAACCTTTGACATCTGTTGCACTATTGAAAAGAGCAGATATTGCGCTGTCTTGCTGCACGGGAATCTTTGGAGTATTGACATTTATTTCATTATTCACGTGAGCAGATATTGCGCTATCTTGCTGCACGGGAATCTTTGGAGTATTGACAACATTGTCGGATTGTTTAGCAGATGTTTGCGGTAAAGCGTAATCTAAATTAATTCGAGAAAGGTTATTCTTCTCACTGGACAGAGCAGTTTCTTTCTCTATTGAGCCTACGGGGGCTGTTTGATTAGGATTTATCGTAGAGGAATTTACCGTTGCTGGGATAGCTGATAGAATTTGGCTTGCACCGGCATTGAGCGGATTATTGATTACGTTATTGTGCTGCTGTTCACCTATAGAAGCCTGTTTTCTATGAATATTATCTGAGGCAGATCCCTGTCTTATATTTAGTACATTCTTATCTGTACTTATCGTTGAAGATTGTTGATTGGCAGATTTCTCTGTTCCGGCAGCCTGTGGTACTTCTTCCTTCTTATTAACAGGAGATCGCATAATTTTTTGTTGGGGTGTAAAACAATTCGATATTAAGGTATTGAATTGTTCTTCTTGACTGATATCGCTCTGATTATTTTGTGAAGCATCTTTTTGATTTTTATTCTTTTCGTTTCCCGGGATTTGTGATGTAGATGCCAATTTAGATATAAGGGAAATTTTGCTCATGACCCTGCCTCCATTTGAGCTAGTGATAATACGCTTTGTACATATTGACCGGTACTTCCGGTTTGAGGTATGCCTCCGGCCTGTTCGACAGCGCTACCTCCTGCGGCATAGGCTGCTATAGCATCACTCCAATTTCCAAAAGCACTGTGATAACCGGCTAAAAGATTTGCCGCACCCTGAATCGCAGAGGTTGGATTCCATGGATTGACATTGTTAGCAGCTGCTGTTGCAGGCATGAATTGTGCTATTCCTTCCGCTCCCGCAGATGAAACAACCGAAGGGTTGAAACGAGATTCGTTATACAAGATCGCGGCCAAGAGGGGAGCCGGAACACCGGTAGATGCGGAAGCGTTGGTAATCGTGGGTAAATATTGATTTGGAACTGCTACATTGCCAAGCATCTGTGTTCCGCCAGATGTGCTTGTTGACAAATTAGCGACCGTGGCCGCTGTAGTGGCGACAGTAGTGTTTTGATTGCCGAGAGCGCCCAGCGGCTGAGTTTGTCCGGATAAGGCATCCAACGCGGATTGCCCGCCGCCTGGAATCTGGACTCTCCGAATTGCCAAAGGTGTACCGGGTACCGGCTGAACCTGTACATCTGTTCCGGTCTCAGGTGCCGCAATCATCTGTCCGTTGCCTATATATATACCAACGTGCCCGGCTTCTCCCGGAGGAGCACCATTTTGTCCCGGTTCGAAGAAAAGAAGGTCTCCGGGCTTGGCAGATGCCAAATTTGCCACCGGCGTTCCTACCTGTTCTTGCTCGGCTGCCGTACGCGGGAGAGACACTCCAAGAGTTGAAAATACGTATTGTACCAATCCTGAACAGTCAAATCCACTGTTTGGGGTTGACCCACCCCAAACATAGGGGACTCCGAGTTCATTTGTAGCGGCTTGCACTATTGATATCCCCGATGATGTTCCACCGGAGGTTAGAGCTGTCTGTATCGTGGCTGGCAATGCAGTTGACGTCAAATTTTGTCCCAGAGAAGCAGCAGCGGGGGAAGTAGTAGTGCCAGGCGTATTAGAACTTGCACTTGCTTGGCTGGACTCTCCTGAAAGGAGGACCTCAAAAGGGTTGGCCGTCGGACTTGAAGAAGTTATTCCCTGACTGGCTTCCGGAGATGTCGCGCCGTTTTGGCTGGTGGCCAATGCTTGTATTTGATCAAAGTAAGATTGTATTTGAGTCACCTGTGACGGTATCGGAATAGAAGTTGCAATATTAATACTCATAGCTTCTCCGTAAGTTTTATAGACCCATGAGGCTTTGCTTTTCTGTGTTGTAGATTCTGGTTGTATGATCTCAGCAGCGCTTGTGTGGAACCTATTTCATCCAATAAAAGCGTTTCTTCTTTGTTGTATTCATGTAACCAGGCAATATAACGCTGATTATTGAGATTTTCCAAAATCTCTACTTTCTTTTTTTGCTCTATGCCCAATATTTTTTGCTCATAAAGCACTTCTTGTAGCTGTGTTACTTCTTGCTGCAAAGAAAAAATATCCTTGTATATACGTGCAGCTTGTTCATGGTATATCAGCGACGAACTATTCTCGGCGCCTGCCAAAGTGGCTTCATAGTGAGATTTGAGATTTGCAATTTTCCTTTCCCGATTTGCAATTTGCTGTGAAGTAGCGGCAATATTTTGATTGGCCAGAGACAGTTCCACATTGCGTACGCGCAAGAGGGCGGCTAAATTAAATTGATATCGTTTCATCCCTGCTCACCATCCAATAATGATTTCAGCCCATCTCTCGTTTCCTTGAGAGAAGACAGTTCATTTATTTTCTGCGATGTGAACTTATCGATATAAGGTTTTGTTATAATCGCTGCATCTACAATAGGATCTGTCCCTTGTACATATGCGTTTATTTCGATCAGATCCTTGGAGTCTCTGTACGCGGCGAGAAGGCGTCGTACGGCAATTTGATATTTTTGCACCTCTTCACTTGTAATCACGGGGGCCACCCGTGAGATAGAACCAAGAATATCAACGGCTGGATAATGACCTTTTTCTGCAATTTGTCTTGATAATTGGATATGTCCGTCCAAGATCGAACGTGCTGAATCAGCGATAGGCTCATTCATGTCATCGCCTTCCACCAGCACCGTGTATAGTCCGGTAATAGAACCTTTCTCAGATGTCCCGGCGCGTTCCAACAATTTAGGCAATAGCCCAAAAACCGAAGGCGGATATCCACGTGTAGCTGGTGGTTCTCCTGCAGCAAGACCAACTTCTCGCTGAGCCATCGCGAATCTCGTCAATGAATCCATAAAAAGTAGAACGTCTTTCCCTTGGTCTCTGAACCATTCAGCGATACGCGTAGCCGTAAAAGCCGCTCTTATCCTGACCAATGCGGGAGTATCTGAGGTAGCTACGACGACGACGGAACGGGCCAGCCCTTCTGTTCCGATATCTCTTTCAATCAATTCGGAAACTTCACGTCCTCTTTCACCGACAAGTGCGATTACTGCAACGTCGGCTTTAGTTCCTCTGATAATCATCGACATCAAAGATGATTTTCCGACACCGGAACCTGCAAATATACCTAGTCTTTGTCCTTTTCCGCATGGTATAAAAGCATCCAGTACCCTTACGCCAAGTTCCAATTGTTCATCAACCAACCGGCGTTTCAGGGGATGGGGCGGTTCTGAATCAATACTTACCTGCTCAAGTTGGCGCAACGGCGGTCCGCTGTCTATCGGCTGTCCGAGACCGTTCAAAACCCTTCCCAGGAGTTGTTCGCCGACTGAAATCGGCAAAGGGTGATACAACGGCTCTACCAAAGCTCCCGCTTTTAGACCGTTGGTATTTCCGTAAGGGAGACACTTCAAACTCGATTCGTTCAAAGCTACGATTTCCGCCATGACAGGGGCTGCGTTATCACGGTAGATGAGACACCCGTCACCTATGGCCGATTGTATGCCAGCCACCTCGATAGACATGCCTATCATTTGGATGACCTTCCCGTATCTTTTTATTTTGGCGGCTTCTATAAGATAGTCGCGTATCTCATCCAGTACGGTAGTCACAGGCCGCTCATTTGCTGGTGCAATTCACTTTTTATTCTTTTGATTGCCTCGCTTATGCGTGCATCTACCATGGCAGAGCCTACTTCTAAGATACAGCCGGCTTTTTCGATCGCAGGATCTGCGACTAAATTAATACGCAGATCTATTTTCTGCGAATTGATAAATTCCATATCTTCCGGATTGATTCTGGCCACCATCTCGCTGTCGACGGGAAGGAGGGAAAGAGCATGGTTGATAGTATCTAAAATATTTATTTTTTCTTCTTCGATCTCATGAGATATAATAGTTTCCACGAGCTCCACTGCAAAAATTGCCGCATGCTTTTCTAATTCTGTCTTCTTTTCCGTAATCAATACTTCGGCTTTTGCTATAGCGACACTCAGGATATCGAGGATACTTTGACAATTTTGATCAAATATTGCCAAATGCTCGGCGCTTTCTTGCTGAGCTTTTTCCAGCCCTTCTCGATATCCCTCCTCGAACCCTTCATGACGTGCCCTGTCACGCAAATCAGCCAGAGGCTGGGTTGTCTCCAAAACCTCAGGAATCATAGTAATAATTTCGCTTTCATCCATATGGATAACGTGAGTATTGATCATGTGAGCAGCTCATCGTTCTTGCGGGCAATGGTAATAATTCCTTCTGCCTCCAACTCACGAGCCGCTCTTACGATTCCCGATTGAGCCGAATCTACTTGCGAAACTCTTACTTCCCCTATAATTTCTATTTCTTCAGCAAGCTCTGTTCTGGCTCGATCCGACAGATTCTTTTTAATTTTATCGCTGATATCGCTATTGGCATCGGTTCCTTTGATGGCGAGTGCCAATTCGGATATTTGTATTTTTCTGAGTATGGCCTGGAGTGTCTTGTCATCAAGTGCCATCACATCTTCAAACGTCAGCATCTTGGCCCGGATGGCTTCAGCCAATTCCGGATCACGAGTATCCAATTCATTCAGTACCTGTTTCTCCGTCGAACCGTCAGCCCTGTTGAGAAGTTCCACAAGGGTTGGTATTCCACCCGGTGCCGATGCCACGGAAGAACCGACGCTTTTTAGTTTGTTGGCCAATTGCAGTGCTGCGGCGCTGATGGCTTCGGGGGAAACCTTATCCATAGTTGCGATCCTGAGTGCCACTTCAGCCCTGAAATCAGGTGGCATGGCATCCAGTAGCAGTGACCCGTCATCCGGTGGCATATGAGCAAGTATGACAGCTACTGTCTGAGGGTGTTCGTCTATCAAAAACGGAACAACGTGTTTTGGATCGGCCTGGGACAAAAACGCCAGCGGACCTACGGCTACTTTCCCTTTCAGCTGAGACATAATCTCAGATGCTTTTTCTTCTCCGACCACGGCGGCTAAAAGTTGTCTGGCCTGAGCAGTGCCGCCTTGTCCGATAGATCTTGTAGTATTGACTTTTTCAACGAATTCCGTAAGGACTTTCGTGACCGTCTCGCGATCCAAAGCCGGCAGATTAACCATTTCAGTAGCCAATGTGACAGCCTGCTCTTCACCGACCGCTTGCATAAGCTTAGCTGATGTTTCAGGTTTTAATTGCGCAAGTACAATGGCAACTTTTTGCACTCCGCTCAAGTCTTCATAGCGGATTTGGCTGGATTTGCTTTTCTCGTCCTTATTCTTAGCATCCTTTGAATTTCCACTATTATCCGTAGATAAAGTAACGTTGGGCTGAGTTTGTGTTAATTGGTCTGCCATCTAAACCTCACTTTTTCCCGCCTCTTTCTTCTGACCAATTGCGCATTAGAAGTGCTACTTCATCCGGACTTGATTGAATATATGACTCGACGTCTTGGGTTACGGGAGATTCAACATGATTTAGCATATTCACTCCGTTTCTCGGAACGGCCGGCAACTCTATCGTCGGGTTCTCACCTTGCATCAAAGATCCCATGGGAGACATGGGGATCTCCTGGAAAACAGGTTTTCTCTTTTTTGCCGCACGTAAAGTAAGGAAAAACATGAGTAAAATAAAGATCAGGAATCCCAAAGTGGGGAGGTGGCCAAATATGGATGATGTGATAGACGCTTTGGTCGTAGCGAGTTGTTTAGGGGGAGGAGCAAACGGCAGTGCGCTGACAGTTATTTGATCTCCCGTCTTCAGATTTAACCCGGCGGCGGTGGTGATGAGTGATTTAATGGCTGCTATCTGAGATTTCTTTACCTTGGTCGAGTTAACAAGGACCGCCACCGATGTTTTCAGAACTTGTCCGGGAGCCTGTTTGACAACTTGCGTAACGCTTCCAACGGCATTTTGTGTTTGTGTTTGTGTGGATAGATATTTGCCGTTTTGGCTTGCAGCGGTGGGCGGTTGCCCTGAACCCAAGATTCCGGCTGCTTGTCCTCCCGTTCCGCTAAAGGTCTCTTTCGTCTTATTGACGGAAGTAGGCGTGCTCACAGGTTTGCCGTTTTTACCGACCTGAAAACCGTTCGTGGTGGTAGAGAGTTGATTGAAGTTCATCACCGCATGGACCTGTACCGATGCGTTATTATTTCCGACGACGTTAGAAAGCAAATTGTTTAAGGTAGCCGCCAAAGTGCTGTCATAGGTACTTTCTTCGTTCAGATCCGTGCTTGCCGATATGGATCCGCTTGAAGAGGACAAAACGTTGCCGTTGGAATCTACTACCGTTACATTATTGGTTGACAATTCCGGTACGGCAGAGGCAACCAAATGCACAATTCCCTGGACTTGGCCGGATGTAAGAGAAGTCCCGCTGTTTAGGTCAACCAATACGGATGCAGTTGGTGTCTGCGTGTTGCCTATGGCAAACGTGGAATTGGATGGCATCACCAATGAAACCTGAGCGTTTTGTATCCCCTGGATGGATTCGATAACAGAATCAAGCTGTCCTTCCAAAGCTTGTTGATAGTCAACGTTTTGGACAAACTGTGATGAGGTAATCCCTGTTGAAGCAAGGGTTTGAAAACTTATTGTACCGCCGGAGGGGAGTCCGGCTTCAGCCAATGATATCCGTTCTTCGTTGACGTCTTGGGCCGGAACCAGTACGGTCGTACCTCCGCTTGTCAGCTGATAAGGAATACCGGCCGCGCTCAATTTCTGCGTAACTTGCCCTGCCTGCGAGGGCTGCAGATTGGCGTAAAGCGTTTCATAACTCGGAGAAGAGGAGTGAGTGGAGAAAAAATACAGTATGAGAAGTAAAATTACTCCGAATAATACACTGACTGTTTTTTGACCCGTGCTGAAACCTGACAAGAACTGACGTCCTTGCTTTAATGCGTCATTGGCCCTATTGGCACCAGATTCAAAAGGCTGAACGGCCATATAACTATCCCGCCGTCATCGACATAATAGAGTTGAAAGCGGTTACGCCTTCATTTCTTACGTTGGCGACAAGCTGTATCGCCAATTGAGCTTCTGATGCTGCCATGGTAACGTTGGCAACGCTGGCTTGGCCCGTGGCGCCCTGAACGGCCAAAGTACTTGCATTTGACATAGTTTGATTGACCTGATCGAGTGCCGATCCGAGGACGTTGGCAAATGACCCGTTTCCGCTGACGCCGGTAGGGGCAATGTTTGCCTGCTGTGGGGTGGTTATGTGAACTTTTCCTATGGGGGGTATGGGTGCTATCATCATCTAGGCCTTAATCATTAAAACGTTTTTGTAAGCGGTATCTGAATTTTGCAGTACGGTAGCATCGGCTTCGTAGTTTACCTGCGCTTCCACAAGAGATGTCAACTCATGTCCGATGTTGATATTCGGCGAAACGACATCACCTTGTTTATTTGCCAAAGGATTCGTCGGATCATATGTCAGTACTCCCTTTCCTGCGCTGAGGGCAATTGCCTGTACGTGAACCCCGTTGCCGGCTTGTGGCTGGCCTATGAGAGAAGTATTTCCCACCGGTGCGGCCACCACGGATTGCTCCCTGTACACCGGTTGTCCCGGTGTCACCGTATCTTGGGCATTGGCTATATTCCCGCCGATGGCATCTATCCATGTCTGATCGACGGAAAGACCGCTTCCTGCAATCGAAATACTGGGAAACATTGACATATTGGTTATTTCTCCTATCCGTTAATTGCCGTTGACAAAACCGAGAATTCCGTATTCAAGGAATTGGCTACAGACTGGTTTTCCAGGTTTGTTTGTACTTCCAAGGCCATTTCGCCCGGTAAGTTGACGTTATTGCCGTTTATCGAAGAGGCAAGACCTTCAGGCGTGACAGCAGCACTTGCTGTACCACCGTTTTGCAGAGCACTTGCCAAAGAATTTTCAAAGGTAACTACATTTGCTTGATAGCCGGGTGTGTTCTCGTTAGAAATATTATTTGCTATAACTTGGTTGCGTTCATTGATGGCATTCAGCGCAAAACCTAAAACATTAATTGTTTGAATAGCATCTGCCATAGGTCACCTAAACATTTTGTTAGGGCCATCCATGGCCATAGCTGTCGGGCAGTCCGTGCCCAATTACCTTTGCTATGCCTAACGGATATCTTATGAATCTATTTCCAAAGATTTATGCCTAATTTGTTGTTTTATGGATAATCTGCCGATAAATATTACCTATCTGATCTGTTCTTCGAGTCCTGCCGCGGGTAAATTGATACAGGTTGTCATCTAATAACATATCAATATCATCTAGTATTAATGTTGTGCCAAATCTAAAAGTAGTATCTCCGTACAGTCCTGCCGGTGATCAGCCTTCTGCCATCAAAGAACTTTCTGCCAATATCAAAAATGATGTCAAATACCAGACTTTGCTGGGTATCACAGGCTCCGGGAAAAGTGCCACAATAGCATGGACGATTGAAAATGTACAAAAACCAACTTTGATTCTGGCTCCCAATAAATCACTGGCAGCCCAGCTGGCAGGGGAGATGCGCGAGTTTTTCCCTGACAATAGGGTCGAGTATTTTGTTTCTTATTACGATTACTACCAGCCGGAAGCATACCTGCCCGCAAGCGATACTTATATTGAAAAAGATTCGGCCATCAACGATGAAATCGATCGTTTGAGACATTCAACTACATCGGCACTGCTCACCAGAAAAGACGTTATCGTGGTGGCTTCCGTTTCCTGTATATATGGTCTGGGCTCTCCCAATGAATACGCCGGTCAATTGCTGGCTCTACAAAAAGGATCCTCGGTACACCATAGAGAAATCTTATCTCGCCTTGTCGACATACATTACGAACGCAATGACATGCAATTGACCAGAGGTAAGTTCAGAGTGAGAGGAGATACCCTTGAAGTTCACCCTGCATATGATGAAACTTCTGTTCGCATCACCTTCTTCGGAGATGAAATTGAGCAGATAACACGCTTTGACGCGCTGACGGGAGAAATTGGATCCGATCTGGACGAGGTGATACTTTTCCCCGCCACTCACTATGTGGCAGGCGAAGAGAGGCTGCGAATTGCCATTAAATCTATCGAGGCAGAATTGTCCTCCAGATTGGCAGAACTGAAATTACAGGATAAATTGCTGGAAATACAGCGATTGAAAATGCGTACTGAACATGATTTGGAGATGCTGACTGAAATAGGTTATTGTAACGGTATTGAAAATTACTCCAGGCATTTGGATGGACGTTTACCCGGTGAAGCTCCTTACACCTTACTGGATTATTTTCCAAAAGATTGGCTCCTTGTCATAGATGAGAGCCATGTAACGATTCCTCAATTACATGCCCAATTTGCCGGTGACCGTTCCAGAAAAGAAGTCTTGGTAGAGCATGGTTTTAGATTGCCTTCGGCGCTTGATAACAGACCTTTACAATTTGAAGAGCTAGAGACAAAGATCAATCAGGTCATTTTTGTTTCTGCAACCCCGGGACGCTACGAGCTTGCCAACTCAACACATATCGTTGAGCAAGTTGTGCGCCCGACTGGATTACTGGACCCTGAAATCGTGATCAAACCTACCATTAAGCAAATTGATGATCTGATAGGGGAGATAGAGACTGTAACAGCGCGCCAAGAGCGGGTTTTAGTAATCACATTGACAAAAAAGATGGCCGAAGATTTGACCGATTATCTGTTGGAAGCCGGACTCAAGGTTCGCTACTTACACTCGACTATCGATACAATTGAGCGTATTGAAATTTTGCGTGACCTTCGGCTGGGAATATTTGATGTTCTTATCGGCATCAACTTGCTGAGAGAGGGCTTGGATTTGCCGGAAGTTTCGTTAGTCGCTATCTTGGATGCCGATAAAGAAGGCTTTTTACGTTCCACGACTTCGCTTATCCAGACAATGGGCAGGGCAGCTCGAAATCTTTCCGGCAGAGTTATACTTTATGCTGATACGATCACAGATTCCATGCGCAGAGCAATTGCCGAGACGGAGAGAAGACGCGAACTGCAAACCAGGTACAACAAAGAACATAATATAGATCCGCAAAGTGTCCGTAAACAGGTCACTGACCTTGTGGCACAATTTAGAGCAGAGTCCGGTATAGATATAACTACCTCCGCCGGACGCTTGAAGATGGCCGGCGGGAAAACAAAAAGATCGCTGCGTCTGCAAGCCGAAATAGCCGCCCAATTTGCAGACAATCAGGGCATAGAACGCTCGGAAACATCTTCCAAAGAAGATCTGCAAAAACTTTATGACATTATGGAAAATGAAATGCTGCAAGCGGCTGCCGAATTGCGATTTGAGTACGCTGCTCTTTTGCGTGATGAGCTGAGAAAATTAAAAAAAGATATCAAAGAACTTGAAGAGATTCGCGCTCTCTAACATTTACCTGTTCATCGTCAAGGTCCATTGCACACAAACTTCTGTTGACGCCTTCGGCAAAAATCAATATGAGACAAAGGGGACTTTTTTCAAAAAGTCGCTAGGATATCTTTATGGAGCAAAATACTTTTAGCGACGTAGACAATTATCTGCATACAACCATTTTGGGTGAAGATGATATTTTATCTGAGACAATCAAATCAAACAGGGCAGCCGGCTTACCCTCTATCGATGTAACTCCGCTTCAAGGCAAATTGCTGACAATTATCTGCTCTGTCATCAAAGCAAAGAATGTTTTGGAAATAGGTACGTTGGGCGGTTATAGCACTATTTGCCTGGCAAGGGGACTGCCAGCCGATGGAAAAGTCATTAGTTTGGAATACAGAGACCACCACGCACAAATAGCAAAGGCCAATCTGGAGAGGGCAGGCGTATCTGACCTGGTCACTGTTCGCATCGGCCCGGCACTTGAAACTTTGCCGGCTTTACAAGATGAATCTTTTGTGCCGTTCGATCTTATTTTTATCGATGCCGATAAAGAAAACAACCCTGCATATCTTGAATGGGCCATCAAGCTGGCCCATAGCGGCAGTCTCATCATTGTCGACAATGTGGTACGCGAAGGTTCGATAATAAATATGACAGACCACTCGGATGCCACAGAAGCTACGCGCCGGTTGCATGAGATATTGGGTTCGCACCCCAAACTTGAAGCTACGGCCATACAAACCGTAGGTGAAAAAGGTTGGGACGGCTTTGCCTTGGCAGTGGTCCGATGAATCACCCGTATAATTGAGCTGCTTTACCGGTTCTTACATCATAACGCCATCCCTCAATAACCATATCGGTAAAAATCGGGTTAGTAGCCAGACTTTTCACATCTTCACTCAGGGAATTATCAGGATTTTCCATTGGTAAAAAGTCTCTTGTCCCGACAAGTTCCCGCAACTCTCCGGATAAACGCTCATAAATTTCATGGTTTGTCGTATACGCTAAGGCACAGTCCGTATGATGCATGATAATTATTTTTTTGACCCCTAAAAACGATTTAGCAAGCACCAAAGAGCGGATCACATCGTCTGTAATTCTTCCGCCTGCATTTCTCAAGATCTTGGCCTCACCGATTCGCAAACCTAAGATAGCCAAAGGGTTTATTCTGGTATCCATACAAGTCAGGATTGCCAGCTCGCCCAGGGCCTGGCTGGTCAAGTCGCCATCGGTAAATGTTTCTGCATAGATTTTATTAGAAGTTGTTAGATCCGAATAAGATTTCATGATACTTAGTTTAACAAACCTGGACAGTTTAAAAGGGACAATGATTAAAAATACAAAAGTTACATAATGTTCATTATCGGCAATTAGCCACGTACTTTATTGATACTCGACAAAATAAAATTCTCAGCCATTTCAGGCCGTGCCGCCAAATGCTGATGTAGGTATCCTGCAAAAATATTCTTATAAGCGTATCCTTGTTTGGCGCTTTGGAATCTGCTTGTCAGCATGAGGTCTTCACCGGGCGGCTCAACCTCACTGTAATGATATTCGTGACCTTTTAATGTTGTATTTACCGGACCGAAAACCGTATCTGTCAACGTATACCCGCTGCGATATCCAAGCTTCACCTTGGAAGTCATTTTTGCCTTTGCCTGATCCAGTACTCCGGCCATTCGATGGCCGTCTATTGAATCACAAAGCAGAAGGTAGCCTCCACATTCTGCCCATATCGGAATGCCTGTTTTTGCCTTTGTGTAGATCTCGCCAAGCAGCGGGCTATTTTTGGCAATCTCGGCCGCATAGACTTCCGGAAATCCTCCGCCCATATAGAGGGCGTCTAAATCAGCCGGCAATTTTTCATCGTTCAATGGGTCGAATTCAATGAGTTCACCGCCGGCAAGCCGGAGATATTCAAGGTTTTCCGGATAATAAAAATTGAACGCCTTGCCGGAACATAGGCCGATACGCGCGGAACCTACATGACGTGGTTTTGCTATCGGCTCAACCGTGATCGTCGGTACATCGTTGGCAATCCTGATCAAAGCGTCTAAATCGATTGAACTGGCTATTTCGCTGGCCAGCCTGCCAACGGTCCGTGACAGAGCGTCCCGGTTCTCTGCGGCTGGAATCAGGCCCAGATGGCGTTCTTCAAACCGGTAAGCATCATTTCTTCTCAATACACCTATTACTTCTATATTCATATCACTCAAAGCTTCACGCAACAAAATCTCATGTCCTTCACTTGCAACTTTATTCAAAATCACACCTTTTAGGGCCAGGTCTTTCTCCAGGGTGGCAAATCCGTGCACCACTGCCTTTACCGAAGTGCTCATCGCTGAACAATCGATAATAAGTATTACAGGGGACTTGAGTAATTTTGCCACTTGTGCCGTTGAACCGTTGATTGACTGGAATCCGGAATCGTCGAACAATCCCATAACCCCTTCGGCAACAAGGATGTCACCGCGTTCGGCAGCTTCTGCGGCCAGCGGCAAAATCAACTCTGCCCCGTGTAAAAACACATCCAGGTTTACGGAACGCCGGCCGGTTGCAAGCTCATGGTAGGTGGGGTCGATAAAGTCAGGGCCTACTTTTGCCGCTGTAACCTTCAGTCCTTTTTTTTTGAGAGCCGCCATGACGGCCACCGAAATGGTTGTCTTTCCCACTCCTGAATGGGTTCCTGCCAGCACTATCCTGGCTTTCAGTTTGTTATTTGCCGTCATCTCTCAGCTACCAACCGTCTCATTTGACACATCCTAACAGGTATCACTTTCCCGATCCGTAACTCTCTTCCTATCGGCAAATATGTCCTGATACCTTCTTCATTGATGGTTATATGCTAATTTCTTTAGCTATAAAGTCTTGATTTGTCCAATTCACCGGAAAGAACAGTATAAATGGATATTAAAATATTATCGTTATTGCCTTCCGCAACTGAAATGTGTTTTTTGCTCGGTTTGGGGGATAATTTACTGGGTGTCACTCATGAGTGCAACTGGCCCGAGCAAGCCAAGTCAAAACCAAAGGTTACCGGTTCCACCATTCCAAGCGGTTCTACCCCGTTAGAGATTGACAATATTGTCCGCCAAGCGGTCAAGACGGGACAACTGACGCAGAGAATCGATCTTGAAAAAATCAGAGAAATGCAACCAGATATTATCCTTACACAGGATATATGTAAAGTGTGTGCTGTTCCGAAAGGACATTTGTCTCTGGCGCTTGAAGTACTCGATTTGGATACCGAAATCATATCTTTAGATCCATTTTCTCTGGACGACGTGTTCCAAAATATCCTGACCGTTGGTTTGGCTACCGGTACCGGCGACAAAGCCATCGCGATCATCGATTCACTCAAGTCTTCCCTAAAACAACTTGAACCGGTCAGTAAAATACAAAAAATATTTCCTTTGGAATGGGCAAACCCACCCTATAGTGCCGGCCATTGGGTGCCTGAGATGATTGAAAAAGCAGGAGCAGAACCTGTCGGTTGTATAAAAAACGGCAATTCAACCAGGTTAAACTGGGATGAAGTTGAGAATTTTGAATTTGACTCAGTTTTGTTTATGCCGTGCGGATTTTCAATAGAACAGGCTTTGTCTCAGGCAAAAGAAATCATTGATCACCCTGCGCTTGATCAAGCAAAAGAGTTCTATGTGACCAACGCCGGCGGCTATTTTTCACGACCCGGTCCAAGATTGGTAGACGGTATTTTGGCACTTCACCGTATCATCAGGACCGGACAAAGTGATGATCTTATTATTCGGCGCATCAGGTAGCGGATCACAAAATGGAAGAGATGACATCGCACAATTTGTTCAGGGAAGGAGACAGAGACTTACTCAGCAGTTCTTTCGAGAAGGTACGCGCGTCTCTTTCCTACCTCCAAGCCGATATTTCACCAAATGCCATCTGCGGCCAAGAATTTATCAAATGTTCTTCGTTTCTCAACGATGGTGACCTGCTGTCAAAAGTAATAAGGCAATCCGGTCGGTTGATCAACGCTCCAGATGAACAAACTGCGGTTTCTCTTTTTGTCATCAGTTATTCTTACAGAATTTTGGCACTGGGTATTTGCACTTTATTCTTGGCGGGAGTGATGCCGGATTCATCGCCCGATAACATCTCTTTTGCGATATCGACGGGCCGCGTATCAAAATTATGCTACCTTTCATCAAAATATTATCCAAGAAGCGGTGATCTGCATTGTGACCTGAAAACGGTTATGGACAATATTATTGAAGATCATTTTACAATATTGACAGAACGGATAAAAGTATCCTTTTCGATAGGCAAAAGGTTGCTTTGGGGCAATATCTCCTCGTCTGCTGCCAATGTATTCAGGACCCTGGAAGGGATACTCGGAGAAGAAATAATTCCGGCTGGTCAACTATTTTTCGAACTGGCACCTGCCGAAATGAAAAACCAAGGTAATTTTTACCTCCTTTATCACGGTGAAAAGCGCGGCTGGTATTGGGAAAGAAAAAACTGCTGTCTTTATTACAAGTTGTCAGGAAAAGCCAAGTGCAATGATTGTAGTCTGTTGTCGGCAGAAACACGAAGGGCCAATTATCAAAATCAGCTTTCCGGTGAATAAAAAACGGCTTCAACCTGATCATCAAAAGCACTTTGATAGGATTACATGCTATTTATAGCTGTCAGCCGAATGAGATTTCCAATAAATATCCGTTGTGCGACGACGGGAAAAGCCAAATACAGGCTATTCTGTATATCATTGAAATAGATCAATCCAGGAAAAAATGAGAAAAAAGAGAAGCCTTTTACAAAAGATTTTCCTAATTGCAGGCATCATTATCATAGCCTGCGTGGCGGGCGTAAAGATCTATATTTGGCACTGGGATACGCACTCTTCAGCCGTTGGCCATCAATTGGTAACTAACCTGGTTAAGCGGCAAAAAAGTGCCCTGTCTCGCAAAAAGTCCGGTTCGGTGCAGGCGTTGAATTGCCAACAGATAAATTCAAAATCAGCCGCATCCGGCCTCCTCATGGCTCCGTCCATTGCACTTGAAGCACCGGTAATGCAGGGAGACAGCGACGCCGTCTTAGCAGTAGCCGTAGGACATGACCCGAATTCCGTATGGCCGGGCGGTAGCGGAAGATCGGTATTGCAAGCTCACGATGTAAGTTATTTTGTCAATATCGATAAATTGAAAATCGGTTCTACTTTGATATATGAAACTACCTGTAAAAAATATACCTTTAAGGTAGTAGGCCATCAAGTGGTAAAACAAGGAAGTCCGGTATATAATTCATCCAACTCGACCATGACTTTGGTGACATGTTGGCCGACCGACGCATTGTGGTTTACACCCGACAGATATCTAGTTAATTTGGATGAAGTCAAAGTATCACCTCTTGTCCCCGGTACTAAACAAAACACCGCTGTCAAGCCTCTTTTGGCTTTATCCAAAAAACCCGCTTTCAACCAAAAAATAACAGTGCCTGCTCCGGCTGCCTTGTTTAGTCAGGGACTTACCTTGCAACAAAATTCGATTCCGATGGGCAAAATGGTCATTCTCGGCAAGAATGACTATCAATGGATGCAATCCCCTGCCCCTCTTGACGTGGAATCAGAAGCTCTGGAATCTTATATCGGTGCTATTAAATCTTTAAAAGAAGGCAATTACGCCTGGTGGAATTTACTGGCCCCTGGTGTTCCGGTACCGTCTGGGATATCTCCTGGTTCAACTGTCACCTATGCAAGCGGTCTTCAAGTTGATATCTATGCCCAATCTAGCGCTGCTTATGCCGTAAAACTGCATGCTGATATCAATATTGTCAACAAGAATGGTTCCAGTCCTTTTTCTGAAACAATCACTTTGGAGATAAAGCAAAATAAGATGCTGATCACATCATTTCTTTTTAACTGATCTAACCGATTCTATCTGATAGCAGGTTTTATTTATATCAACTTTGTCGGCAAGACTTCTAAATTTCAACAGCCTACTAAGAGAATCTTTCCCCTGTAAAGTAAATTTTTATATCATCGTATCTGCTATTTATAATACATTAGTTCGTAGCGGGCATCTGTTTGTCCGAGGTGATTATTTCATGTCTTGACATATACCGGAAGCTGTACTAATGTCACTTACCATAGGTTTCACTTTGAAATCCGCATGAAAGGAATTGCAATGATCGGCAAAAAAGAACTCAAATTTCAAAATAAAAATGTTGATATCACTGAGTTGGCATCAAAAATAGAAAAGTATCTCCAAGATGAACGTTTCCATACACAATCCTCTTCGCCGCATGACAGCGCCATGATTATTCAGGCACAAAAAGGCGGCTTTATCGATAAGATATTTGATGCCGACCGGGCTCTGACGATCTCTCTCAACAGCGAGGGCAGCGACTTGACAATAGATGTCGGTATCGGTAAATGGCTGGAACATCTTGGGATAGCCGCAGTCGAGACACTTTTGCTTTCAGACATATTTTTGCTGATCGACATCGGAGAATCTGTCTGGACGCTGGAAATAGAAAATAAATTGGTTAAAGCAATAGAATCCATGGTTTAGTCTGGCAATATAGCAATATTTTTCAGCAAATATTTGGATGAGCAATCACTTCAAAAGCCAAGGCAACCAAGCGATATTTGATACCGCTTGGCTGCCTTGGCCTTTCAAATCTACGGAGCGATCCAGATAAGAAGTGCTGCTATGGAAACGGACGGGCTTCCGTTGAAATTTGACTTAATCGATACCACATTGATATATAGTTTTGCACCGGGCACAGGAGGCATCGACAGCACGGCACGCCTGTGACCGTTGCATCCGGGAGCGGTAGGCGAAGTACAGTCCAGATTTTCCGTTTGAGCCCCCATCCATCCGTCTTCGTAGACCCAGGCATTGAGTACGGCTGATGTGGCGGCCTGAGAAGGTGCCTCTACCCCACTCACGGCACCCCAGATGCTGTATTCTTCGGGTATGGCATTGCCCACGTTAATCATATTGGGATCGTTCCCGCTTCTGGCTCCTTGGATCACCAGACCTCTGCCCACGGTTGTGGGAAGAGCCGGTTGTAAACCAAAATGCGCTCTGAGCGTATTGATTGCTGCAAGAACTTCCAAACCGGCAGGGCTTAGATGGTTGTCGGCTTTGTTTTCGATTCTGGCCACCAATTCGCCCATCGAAGCATGAGACAATAAAAATTTCTTGACGGTGTGCTTTTGAACCAAGTTTTTATTACTTCTTGATGAAATACTTTTACGATGACCTTTTCTGCTTGTATGATCTACATAACCTGCCAAGCGATCGAGGCTTTTATTATGTGTGTAAAAGTTAATCGATGTCGTTAAGGCATATGAATCATGAATAGTCGATGCACTTGCCACAGACAAGGAACCTGGTGTAATTAGAAATGACATTGTAAACAAAGCGATGATTAAGAGAAATTGTTTATTGGCTATCGCCAATAACCTTCTAAGATGATTCGGAAAGTTTGCTAAACTCGAAAACATAGGAGCCCTCCTTGGCTATTGGCAATGCAACTTGGAGATTAGATAAAAAGGACAAAATGCAGGGAAATACATTGTGACCACTTATAGTGATATTTATCTAACAACAAGTTCACTTTAAGTAGTATATACCACATATTGTGGTGACCCTGCTACATATAGTGATAATTAAGTATTATTTTGATTTGATTAGTAGATCGGTCTTATGCAGTGAAATGCGGCATAAGGCTATTAATTTCAGATAGGTTAAAACATATGTCTCGTCGTATGGATATTGAACTAACGAGTTCACGCTCAGATGGAAACTGGACTTGGCGCGCGGCCGGAGCACTTAACCCAAAGGGGTTTGTCGATGCTTCCCTGCTACCGTCGGTTGTCAAAGTCGGAGACGTGCTTCGCGTGGAAGTCGAAATGGATTTGGACGGAGTTTGGGTCACAAGCGTTTTGCCAAACAAAACCTCATCCCAAAAAGCGGAAACGTTGAGTTTGATAGCGGAAAAGTCCGTACAGCCGGGAGTGACAGTGCAGCTGGCGAACAAAGGGGCAAAGCGTGATCAGCGCCAGGGCGAAAGGGGGAAACGCCGCAATGACGTCCCCAGAGAAGGCTCACGCCAAAGAACCCCTGCATCCGGTCCCGGAGGTAAGCCAACCGCTCCATCGCTCCGTGAAGGAGACGCTAGACCTAGGTCGTCGACGAGAAGCAACACCGATCGAAGCGGTCAAAATTCACGACCGGGTCGTTCTCGCGAGGTATCCTCTGGTTCAACAACCAATGATTTGTCTGATTCCATAACTTCGCATGAACAAAGAGACCGAAAAAACACCAGGCCTGCCGGTGAGCGCCATGTAAAACCAACGCATCCTATGCGACCAAGGCCCATAAAACTAGTTCCTGAAACAAAGCATATCGATGAGCTTTATCAACGGCTTTCCGCAGAAGAAATTCCGGTTGCCGAAAAATTGGCTTCTGGCGGTATGCCGGCATTGCGCAGGGCTATCCAAGAAGAAAAAGATTTGGCAGCAAAAGAAGGCCGGACTGAGTTTTCCGATACCGGGATTCTTCAAATTGCAGAACGCATCCTCTCTGCCGTGAAAGAAGCGGCTTGGCGCGATAAAGCAGACGCTGCTGTTCTCATTTTGGAGCACATTGCTCTTCGCGATTTGCGCGCCGTTGTATCTCAAGCAGTTCCGAGAGATGACGAAGGCAGGGAATTGCTCCAAAAATTGCGTCTGTCCCTTAATGAGCGTCTTGAGAAATTACGCAATAAATGGGAAGCTGACATCGTAAGTGCTTTGGATGGCAATAAAACTCTACAAGCTCTTCGGCTATCTGCAAAGTCCCCGGAACCAACCGCAAAGCTCCCGGCTACTTTGGCAACCAAACTCGGTGAAACCGTCAGCCATGCAATGACTTCAGAAATACCGACAGAGCGTTGGATAACCTTATTGGAAGCGGCTGCAAGCTCTCCTGTTAGAAGATTAGTGAAGCCCATCGGCATTCCGGATAATACGGAAGCCAAGAAAGCTGCGGCTAAGGAAATAGGACGGATACCGGCTCTTGCTCATCTTTTGGGCATTGCGATGCCGCCCCCACCTGGTCCGCCCAGCATACATCATCCTGACCACCACAAGCCCAAAGACCAAAGTGGCGCCGAAACAATCCTCGACACACAGCCCTAGGTATTTGCTCTCCCAATTCCTTGGCTGTCGAATATAGATAGAAACCACAAGAAGTTTCGAAGGTAAAGTTTCTCGTGAATTAAGGAAAGCATATCTTCTACAGATAGTGCTGCCGCAAATCGGCATAAAATGTGATGAATCAATCCGTTGCCAGGGATTAAGCATCCGTTACGAATTTGGAATTTCTTTAAACCTTGGAAATTTCCTTAAACATAGAAAGAGACCGGGCTTTATAGCCTTGGCTTTCCAAAAAAGCTTTGGATGACCTGTTACCGGGGAGGACAGAAATGTCTATCCCGTCACACAATTTCTTATTACCCCACTTTGTCATCAGTTGTAGCAATGCGCGACCAATTCCATGTTCTCTGGAATTCTGTTCCACGTAAAGTAGTTCAACTTTACCAATGGTAAAATCATGTATTTTTACAATTCTGAGAAATGCAGCACCGACCGGAGTCTCATCTTTGAGCCCGACAAACCAATGATAATTTAGCTGATATTTATCATTTTCTAAAAGACCTTGTGATAGTGCCGTCAGCTCGGTATCTAAGCCCATACAACCGCCATCTTCAAGTGAGCCCACCAGCAAAGCTCCTCCCCGTTCGCCATTGAGCTCTTCTATGGCTGATCTGCACAGTGTTGAGATAGCTAACACATCTCGCGGTTTTGCCCTTCTTGCAATAACGTTGAGTGAGCTAGCGGAATTAGGCATTAGCAGATTGATTCTTTAAAGATACAATTTTTGTCATAATCGTACGACGTTGTCGATGGCCTAATTCATATTTATAGACGGCGTCCAGTTCATCTTGGGTCAGAGACCCCAGCCTTTCTATAATTTGACTGGCCGCTAAAGTAGTGTAACCTCGAATCGGCAAGATAATGTCTTGAGATTGCGCCTGTATTTCAAAACCATTTTGTTCATCGACATGTTGATCATTTGTCGGAGAACTTTCTGTTTTCCTGAGCTGACTCTTATCCTCGACGACTTTCTCTTTATGTTGAGTACCCATCAGATCGCCCGTATCCGGGCTGAAGAGACTATTTGAAGATAGCGTCCCTATGCCATCTTGGCCATGATTTGCTTGCAGGTGCTCTTTACTGCCATACAACCTGGCAGTAAAAGCAGCTATTTGCTGACTGGCCTTTGTTTTGGCAAAAGCGAAAGAGAACTTCCCGATTGCTTTGGCACTGAGAGCAGAATTCTCAATCTCGTTAGTTTTATTTACCAATTCAACTTTTATATCAGATGCTCGCTTGGCGAAATGACCTATAGGAGCGTAAAAGAATACATCGGCTGCCAAACGTTGTATATTTGCAATGGGAGAATCCGAATTGGTCTCTTTTTTCATATGCAGTCCCGACAAATTTTACGCTTTTTATCAGCCAACTGGGTTTGCTTTTTGACTAAGAAACACGATTGGCAAACAAACTCATCCGGTTGCTTGGGCAGTACCGAATCTATTAGATCCAGCTTATCTTCGTCATCATGTTGTTCGGCTTCATCGTCTTCATCATCAATTTCATCGACAACGAGTCTTTCTTTTAAGATAACGTCCAAGCCTGCTTCCGTTTCGTCGTCTTCCTGATCGTCGTCATCATCATCATCTAATATATCCTCTTGTTTGGAATTATTAGATTCCGATGTCGCTACGACAGATTTTTTACGTGTTTTCTTGGTGGTAAGCTCATCGGATTCCAGATCGACTTCCAAAGGATCTGTCAGTAAATCCAGATCATCCAAATCGTCTATTTCGTCTATTTCATCTATTTCGTCCAGATCATCTATTTCATCTATTTCGTCCAGATCATCCAAATCGTCTATTTCATCTATTTCATCTATTTCATCTATTTCGTCTATTTCGTCTATTTCATCCAAATCATCCAAATCGTCTATTTCATCTATTTCGTCCAAATCATCTATTTCATCCAAATCATCTTCATGGAAGTCATCATCCGGATTGATGTCTTTATTGGAAATACTCATCGTTTTATCTCCTAAAAATTTATTTCCGAGCTACAGCTAGATTACTTTTTTCCAACCCACACGCTAAGCTTCTACATTGGTCAGCCACTGCATGATACTTCTTGTCTTGCCTGGATAATTCAACGTCATTTTATACCAGATTTATACAACTTTTTACGAACAATAGATCTGCCTCAAAAATCAGTTCTGAACTGCAAAGTATTTCTCTTCACCACCACAACATTTAAATCCTCTAAACTATTTCCAATCAGGCAAAGCAAATTTACTTTTTATAAAAATATTTCTGCAAAAGCATTTCTTGGTTCATGACCAAATGGCATCAGAGATTTAAAAAATGATTCTCTGGCCGTATGTCAAGAAAAGAGAAATCAGCTTAGTGATTTTTGAGAGTTTCTTTCCTCCGCTTCAAGTCTGCCCATTTGTGCTTGTGAAAAGTCTGTGTATTGCATAGCTGCAGCTATATGTGGATGATGAGCTACTTCTTGGATCAATCTATATATCCCTTGTGCTATATGACGATAATTGTAATGTCCTTGCGGGGTGGAACGCAACTCAACCAAATGCAACACTTCTCTGGCATTCATTTCCATTTTATAGCGTATATTAGTAGCCATCGGCAACGAGTATATAGCTTGACGAGGAAATTGCTTATAAATCAGCCGATACAGATCAACCGATCTGTTAACTGATTCCAAATATAGGTCTCGCAAACCGGCTCTTTCAATTTCTTCCGGCATATGTATCCCCAAATCAGGATCTGGTTGTTGCCATTCTATCGTCAGCATACGATGTCGTTGCAAATCCCTAAATGTTCCATAATCTGATACAATCTCAAAATTATAGATGTCAGCTTCAAAAGCTCTGCCCGGTTTATGACGTCGGTTGGCTCTCCGGCCCACATAAGATTGAAAGATCCTATCTTTCTTTTCGTTTCCGATCGATATAATCTCTCTTTTGATATCGTTATGGCTTAAATTCGTCGAAGCGAAAAGAATCGCTGCAAGAACCTTATCCTCGCCTTCCTCATCGTAGGAAATAAGTTCCACTTTGGGTAATCTTGTCAACAAAAGAGATGTTGGCATATCTTTTCCAGCAGAAATTTTGTCGTATAATAATGTTTCTTTGACGATATCTTCTGTATTATGGCGCGAATCTGCCAGATACTTTACCCAAACCCCGCCGCGATCTTGACGGTCAACTCTTGTCAAAAAAGATGGTATAACTTTCATGAGCTCCGCTTTGATCATTTCGGCATATGAATGCGCTTCCGGCAGATCGCTCGCCATCATTTTGAAAAGCAATTGCTCAAAGGCCTGGCCTGATCCATAAATACCCATGTTGGATATAGTTCCGATTGGAAGAAGACCCCGCAGGAGATCTAAGGCAGAAGCACGGAGAGCTCGTTTTTCCGGAGGTGTCGGCAAGCTATCCGCATCCGGATAATATTTTGCGGTTAAATAACTAATGGTTTTCCCCAAGAGATCATGATATGTATCAAAAACGTGATTCATATCATCCAGATACCGGTCGGAAAATTCCGATTGCAAAATTTCAGGATCTCGATAATAGCGATATTCGCCGGAAGAAAGTGGGAGGTCATAAGGAATGTACCTGGTTGACTGCTCCAGGTATGACATCAGTCTGCTGCGCTCCAAGGTCTTTGTTAAAAAGTTTGAAACTTGTTCACAAGCCAGGTGAACTCCACCCAATTGTGCTACGGAGTCGTCACCGTATTCTGAAAAAACAGTTTTATATAACTTTTCTGCTCTTTCAAGTCCTACGTCTGCCTCAGATTTGCCCCCTTCGTCAAGCTCAATGCCGTCCGCAAATTCATCCAAAAAAAGACGGCGTAAACTTTTCTCTGAGCGCGAATAACGCGCGAATAAAGCACCTTTGACTACTTCCGGTAAATTGACTAAAGCAAATACAGGTCCTTCCAAGTTTGTAAAGTAGGGCCTCAGTTTGGCTTTTTCTTCTTCGGTAAAATTTTCTACAGAGTAATTAGACATTTGAATCCAGATTAGAATAAAAATAACAATAATGTGATTATGATCGTCGTAAATATTTTCTTTTACTGACAATTAACGACATCCTTTATCGAACCCGTTGTGTCCGCAAAGCAAGTCTTCCGATCAGGATCGATATTTCATAAAACACCAGTAGCGGGATCGCCATCGCAAACATAGAAAACGGATCAGAACTCGGCGTAACGATGGCAGATGTCAAAATTATCAACACGATTGCAGGTCGGCGCCACTTGGAAAGTCTTTGAGGCGAGACCACTTTAGCCAATTCAAGTGCTACCAGGAAAATAGGAAATTCAAAGGTAACTCCGAAAATAGCCATTAAAGCTATGATGAGAGAAATGTATTTTTGGGGTGTGTATAAATCTTTGATGCCCGGGCCGCTCGCTCTGTTCAAAAAATTCAAAGCATGGGGGAAAGTAAGCCATGCTACATAAACACCGAATATAAATAAACAGAATGCTGATATCGAGAAAAGGACTGTAATGCGTCTTTCGTGAGATTTAAGACCCGGTGTAATAAAGCGCCAAAGTTCATAACAGATAATGGGTAAAGTCAACAAGAAAGCCAGATAAGCAGAAGTATTTAACCTAATTGTAAAACCGTCAAGAGGACCCTGTACATACAGTCCGCACGACGAAACCGTGTGCACTATTGAATTGCAATACGGCTTTTCCAATATTTTCAGCACTTGCGGATACAAAAAATACGCTACAACCGCCATAGCCGCGTAGGATACGGCAGATATTATCAGCCTCCATCTCAGTTCAACAAGATGTTCACGCAGAGTCATGGAATCCGGATTTCTGAATTTTCCGGGATTAGTTATATTTTCCAATAAGCCGTTAGCGGACGATATCTCATTGCCCGATAAATCAACTTTATCGGTTTCTGTATCATTTATATCCGAAATAGCCATTTCCTGTCATTTCAAGCTTGCATCAATAATCTTTTGTTCGATTCCTTAGAAATATTACCTAAGTGTATATGATTTAGTTGATACTCGGTTCATAAAAACCGCTTCCTATATCTTGTGAATAGTCCTCTACAACCTGGTCTTGTCGAACATCAGAGGTTATAGATACCGACTCGGATAAAACAGGTGCAACTTTATCTTCTGCCTCACCAATCTCTTCCGGAAAAATCATATTTTGCTCTGTCTCGGTTGAGGATTTCAACCCTCCTGATATCGATGAGTTGCCAGAGGATTCCCGCTCATCAGTAGGAGCATCACCAAAGAGAAAGGCCCCAATGGCACCTTTTCCATAGCGAGGTGGTTCAAGATCTGTTAATTCTTTAAAGCCCGATCTTAGCTCCCCTATACTTTTATCGCGTATATCCTGCCATTGTTTGATTAGGACTGCCATCTGACGTGCCAATTTCGGCAACTTATCCGGCCCAAGTATGATGATTGCTGCAACAAATACAATAAGTAACTTTTCCGGATCCAAGCTGCCAAACACTAAATCAGTATAGCAAGTCAAACCATAGGTTTCTAATCATCCCAGAAACCGGGCTGGACAGATAAAACATGACTATCCTGGGAAAAGATAATTTATTCAGTAAAAAACTAAATAAAACCCAAGGCCTACATTGATTCGATCAAACGATCGACCCGTTCATCTTGATGACTAAAAGGATCTTTCAATAGAATCGTGCGTTGTGTCTGATCGTTCAATTTAAGATGTACCCAATCTACCGTAAAGTCTCTTTTTTTCTCTTTCGCCTTTTTGATAAACTCTCCTCGCAGTTTTGCCCGCGTCGTAGCAGGAGGGTTGATGAGCGCTTGGTCTATGGCATCGTCTGTGATCAGTCGTTCCATTTGAGAATGCTCCAGAAGTTTGTAGTAGATGCCCCTCTCTCTGGAAATATCGTGATATTGAAGATCCAATAATGATACCTTTGGATTGTCGAAAGATATGTGGTGACGCTCTCTGTAAGCATTAATTAAATGATACTTGGCCACCCAATCGCATTCTCTTGAGAGCAATAAAGGATCTATAGCGATCTTATTCAATACATGCTGCCACATTTCCAATACGGTCTTATCCTGCGAGCTCAAGGCGTGCTGTTCTGCAAACTTCAAAGCCCTTGTAAGGTATTCTTCTTGGATATTCAGAGCAGACATTTCTCTACCGCTGGCCATTCTGAGAGTTCTTTTGCATTCTATATCATGGCTGATTTCTCTGATGGAACGTATGGGATCTTCAAGCGTCATGTCGCGAAAAATAGTTTTTGGACTTTCCAACATTTTGAGTAAAATACCCATTGTTCCCGTTTTGAGAAACGTGGCATATTCACTCATATTGGAATCGCCAACGATGACATGAAGCCTTCTATAACGCTCGGCATCGGCGTGTGGCTCGTCTCTGGTGTTAATGATTGGCCTTGATCTGGTCGTTGCCGATGAAACCCCTTCCCAAATATGTTCCGCGCGTTGAGAGATGCAATAGGTTGCTCCGCGGGCTGTTTGCAAGACCTTACCGGCTCCGGCAAATATTTGCCTTGTGACTAAGAAAGGTATCAGTACCTGAGAGTAATTGGTAAAGTCGTCCTTTCTGACTGTAAGGTAATTTTCATGGCACCCATAAGAATTACCAGCTGAATCAGTATTGTTTTTAAACAGATAAACTGTTCCCCGAATCCCTTCTTCTCTCAATCTTGCCTCAGCCGAGGTGACCAATCCCTCCAAAATCCTTTCGCCGGCTTTGTCGTAGGCAAGTAAATCATAGAGGGAATCACATTCCGGAGTGGCATATTCAGGATGACTGCCCACGTCTAAATACAGTCTTGCCCCGTTCTCCAGAAAGACGTTGGAAGATCTGCCCCAACTTACAACTCTTCTGAAAAGATAGCGGGCTACTTCATCCGGACTGAGACGGCGTTGTCCTCTCACAGTACAAGTTACGCCATATTCATTTTCTAAACCAAAAATTCTTTTATTCACTGATCTAAACGTTAGTGCTTTTTTAGCCCCGCGATGTAGTCTTTTAAAGGTGGCATTAAATCAGAACAAAGTTATCTTAACAAGTGTAGACAATCTGTTCTATGCACAGGTTTTGACAGCCAGGCTAACCAGTGAAGGTTGTGAATGCATGATATCCACACCTACGTCGGCGCTTACCCCGTTCCCAGTCAATATAGATATCTTGGTCGCCGTAGATGATCTGTCAAAAGCCAGAGAAATCTTGCTCTTTGACTCCGTAGAAGCCATTTTCCGTGCCAAGTCGACACGGAGCACCTCTAAGAAATATTCTTTGAAAAAATGGTGGTTAAAAAAAGACTAAATAATAAACGGGACTATAGACCTCCCATTCACATGATCAGATTTTTTTGCAGAAGGGCTACTTTCATGACATCTATTTTTTAGACTACTAAAAAAGGCTATCGCCCGGGACCATTCAATATTGAACTAGATAAGACAGGAACGTCTCTTCCTCTTTAAGCCAATGTATAAGCTTGAAGAAATTGACCAAACAAGCTGCCTATCGTCATCCGTCATTGCTTACTTTATCCTTGCTTGAGGTTTAGACCGAAGTTCACCCCACTATTTCAACAGATATTATCATTTATCAGGTAGTTTATGTTTTTAGCGGTAAGGATCTCTGCCTACATATAGCCAAGTGTCGGTGAAACGCCAAGAAGTTCGAATGCCCGTG
>Ga0207433_10000783_pt1 | contig 71494 bp, 72 predicted proteins | sample YelNatPaOPGAMG01_FD_187559 | JGI IMG/M metagenome (GOLD analysis project Ga0207433, IMG submission 187559) | Hot spring thermophilic microbial communities from Obsidian Pool, Yellowstone National Park, USA - OP-RAMG-01 (SPAdes) (version 3) | ecosystem: Environmental > Aquatic > Thermal springs...
TCCCGCTTGTCCCGCCTTCTTCATCCTCCCTTCTTTTTATTTGTTCCACGTGCTTTTCCGCCTTTGAGCGGCTGTAGTGCCAGCCCAGCAAGGCGGTATGCTCAACCTTTTCATCGAATGGTGTAAACATCCGACGTATTTCATAATACACCCGATTTTTCGGCATTCTCTTCACCTCGATTTTGTGTTTCATTTTATCCTCCTTTTTTCTTTTGTTTTCTCCAATCCAGCTTCGCGGATAATCCGCAAAGCTTCTTCATCACTGATTATTTGCCTGTTCCACCCCCAGCCCACCAGCCTGTTCAATTCCGCGTTGGCGTCCCAGGCTTTTACCGGCACCCGCCAACCCCAAGCCTCACCGGCTGGAGTTGAAATTCTTGTTCGCTTGCCGTGCTCCTTGCACAGCTTATTTATTGCCGACTCAGTGTCCGGCATCCCATCCCACACCATGCATGTCCGCCATGTTTCCGGAATTTCAATCCACTCCCCGCCCACAATTCTGAAGGCGGGAGCAAAAAACGCCAGCCTTGCTGGCAGTATGCGGTTGTCTTTTATAGAGACAACCGCATTATTCATCTTTTCCCATCTGCACCCACCCCCTGTTGGGCATCTGGTATATTCAGTTTTCCAATTATTGCTGCTCATTTTGTCCTCCTTCCTTCCTTTTTCATTTAACTTTCAACGCATCCCATATATTAACTGCCACGGCCAGCTCTTCCGTTGTCAAATCCCATCCATCGCCGTAGTGTTGCGGGCATGGCGTTGCCTTGCCCTCTAAGTTGTTATTCTTCAACCATGCCACGGCATCCGCTTCCGTTTTAATATTGGCCTCAACGATGTATTCCACCGTTGGCTGCTTTAAGATTGAATATGGGAAATGAGTACGCTCCCAAAAGGCCTCCCGGCCATCTACCAAAACTTGGCATACCTGCGTTTCCCGTCCGGCCCAAACAGGCCGGAATTCAACGCGGCTTAATTCAGCGTTCATTTGTGCCTCCTTTCAGGCCTAAACCAGTTTTGTTAATCGGACAGCCCTTGCCAGGCTTGTCCGCGGTGAAAGCCGCAATATGATTTCCATGCTGCATGAATATGACGGCGTCCACACAAATTCTTTTGGTGATTGAATATATTCGCATTCATATAGTTTGCCGAACCGCATGTTGCGCATATATTCTTTTGCTTCATCTAGGCTAAACTCATCATAAACACACAACGGCCCGCAATCCCGCGCCGGAACCGTAATCTTTCCAACGGCATACTCCACGCCACCGTTTTTTGTCGGGTACAATGCGGAAAACAACCGTCCGTCGGCATCTTCTGTCACCACTTTATAGCCCTTTTGCCATAGACCTTTCCAGGCCGGCCAGGCTTTGACGATTTCTTCATCCGGCATCTGCTTCATCAACTCCACGGCGTCGGCCAGAGCAACATCCGAATTTTTTACGCCAAGCATCTGCAATGGCACTTTATAGTACCCATCCCATACTTCTGCGCGCTCTGACGGTCTATACTTGCACGAATAAATTGTGCAATGTAATTTGCCGCACGGCTCTATCTCTTCCAGATACCTTGCGGCATCCGCAAGCCGCCGGAAAACGCAAAGCGGCCCATAACCATCTACCGGATAAACCGGTTGCCCAACGAGATATTCAATGCCACCCTGCCTGTCGTACATATATGACGACAGCAATTTCCCATTGTCTTCCCTTACCACTTTGTAACCGTTTTGCCATTTCATGTTTATTTCCTCCTTCCTTTCGTTTACCCGCCGGCGCCTAGGCGCCGGCGGGCTGTTGACTTCATTCAGGCACTTCCCTAATCAGGCGCACGGCCTCAGCTAAAGCGGTTCCACTTGGCAACCATCCCAACGGAATGAAATCTTTTTTTCTATCCATCCAAATTCCATTCTCATTTGACGTCAGATATTCGCATTCAAAAATATGGCAATGCGGACTGCGCAGCTCCCATTTGAAAGCCCGTGCGCTTTCGTACTGCGTGAATACGGAAAGAGGGCCGCATCCAGGGGTTGGCCTCGTTACTTTGCCAACCTGATACTCCGCACATCCGGCTTTATCCATATCAACACATGGGGAAAAATAAGTTCCCCATTCCGAATAAACTACTTTCCATCCCTTCGCCCATACTCTTTTCCATTTTTTGCATGTTTTTTTCATTTTAGCCTCCTTTTCTTTTTGCCTGCCGGCGTCCAGGCGTCGGCAGGCGGGTTTTCTCATTTAATTTTCCTTAGCAGCCGCACGGCATCGGCCAAAGCACTCCCACGCGGCAACTGCGCCAAATGCAAGCTTTTTTCCGGCGTCCAAATGGTTTTATGTTCTGAAGGTAGATATTCGCATTGCCAAATTTCTTGGCGGCTTGACCCTTCCCAAAACTGCTCCGCGGCTACGCAGCTCTCGAAAACGCACAGAGGCCCACAGCCCGGCGCCGGCTCTGTCAACCGGCCTTGCTCATAAGTCACCGCACCGCAACCAAGTATGTCCACCATCGCTGACACCCGCGCGCCATCAGGCTTCCGGCGAATTACTTTGTAGCCCTTATACCAGTTTTTGTTAGTCATTTTATCCTCCTTTCACTCGGCAATGGCAACACAATGCCCTCCCTTGGCTTATCTGGCAGGCGGAGAATGATTTCAACGCCTTCGTAGAGCATGAAGGCGCAATCAAACAACCCATCCGTCGGGCACACCAGCCAGAGATGGGAAATATCGCCATCAATTTCTCGCTGTGCCAGCAGCGAGCCAGGCTTGGCATATCCGATTCGGCACGCTGGCACTTCCGCGTACGGTTGCGGCAGCCAGTCTGTTTCCGCGAATGGGTGCCAGGCCTCCCCTTCCCCATCCCACTTGTATCGCTCCCAGTGGTAGTACCGCCAGCCGCCTAGGCCATATCTTTTGCCGGCGGCTTCTACCATGCAAGGCGCCATCCAAGCGGGCGCGCCATCGCGAAAGTATTCGCAGGCCCGTAAGACTTCGGCAGGAATTGCATTCATGGCCCCTCCTTTTAGTTATTCAGCTCTCTCCAAAAGCTTGGCCAGTTTGACGGCATCGGCCAGCCGTGTGCCGGTAGGTAAATCGTTCAGTGTTGACACCATGTTATCAACCCAAACCTTATTCTCTTTTGCTGGCGTGTACTGGCATTCCCACATTTCAAAGCTCCATCCTTTCATGTATTGCTTCGTGTATTGCATATAAAATCGCGCACTCTCCAGCTCGCCAAACACGCACAACGGCCCGCAATCTTTCGGCGGGTACGTTACCAAACCATGCGCATACTGGACTGGAGCGCCATGCAGAGGCACGGCTGAATGTAATTCGCCAAATTCCGTTCTATGTACAACTTTGAATCCTTTCTCCCACTTTTTCATTTGTCCTCCTTTTTGTTGTTGTGTTTCCATGTTTTTTCCTTTCTCTTTTATGCCCGCCGGCGCCCAGGCGCCGGCGGGCGGTTGCGGTTTTCATGCGACTTGCTTGGCCTTGCGGATTATGGCCAAGGCTTCGGCGTCAGTTATCTCGTTACGGTCCCATGTCCAGCCTGCGGGCTTGTCCATCTCGGCATCCCAGGCCGCCACTGGCACAAGCCAGCCATTGCCGCCGCATTCATAGACCCGGCCCCGCTTGCCGTGCTCTCGGCATAGCCGGTTTATGGCTTCCTCCGTTTCGGCGGAGCCATCCCAATGGTAACGGCTCTGCCATCCGTCTGGTATCTCCACCCAAGTTTTCCCATTGCCGTATGTGACGCAACGGAAGTTGGGAGCAAAGTGGCGCAACGGCGCCAACTTTATTCTGTTATCGTTTATTTGGATTTGAGTTTGCATGTGTTCCGTTCCTTTCCTTTTTGTGTTTCTGTTCCAGTTTGCCCGCCGGCGCCCAGGCGCCGGCGGGCGGTTGCGTTGTTACTCCTCCTTGGCGCCGGCAGCTTCGCCGGCGTTAAGCTCGGCCATTATTTCGGCACGCTCGGCCGCCAATTCTTCCCAAGCGTGCCACGTGATTTGTGGCCAACATATCCGCCATGTTGACCCTATGTCGCGGAGAATGCTCCGGCCTTCTTTCGTTTCTTCGAGGTTGTCCGCTAGCTCCTCGAACCATGCTTGCAAGGCATCTTCCAGCCTCACCCGGACAAGCCCTTCGTCTGAATAGCCCCTTTTTTGCCCTTCCTCGTAAAGGCTGCGGATTATCTCCGCTGAATATTCATGGAGCGCGTCCCCAAAGTGCAGGGCGACGCTCCATGTTTCACGGTTGGCCCACCCATTGCATTGTGGACCACCGAACCATTCCGACCACCGCTTGACCCGCTCCTCCCAGGTCAAGCCTTCGTTTATGTTCTCTTTTTTCATGTTTTCTCCTTTCGGTTGTGCCGGCCGGCCTTGCGGCCGGCCGGCGGTTGGTGACTTCATGCGCGCGCGCGCGCCGGAACCTGCACGATGGCGCGGGCAAGTTCGCTTTCCCTATCCACGCCTAAGGCCGCGCAGGCCTTGCCGGCGTCCGGCGCGAGCAGCCGCCACCCCGTGGCAGCCATAAACGCAAAGCGCACCCCGTCAAGGATGTCGCCACCCGGCAGCACAATCACCCCAAGCCCATAACTTGAGGCAGCGTGCTCGTCTGTCAGTGTCGCCCGAATGCGGCCCCGCGTAAACGGGTGCCTCAGTTCTACTGTCTGCTTCATTGTGTTTCCTTTCCTTTTGTGCCCGGCCTTGCGGCCGGGCGGTTGTTGTTGTCAGCCGGCTTGCGTCATCCGCAGGCACGACCGGCAAAGCCAGCCATGATAGCCGGTTTCGTTGTTTCGGAAATAAGCCGCCCCATTGGGCGAGCCGCACCGGCACCAGCCCGGCAATAAAAGCTCAAAATTCGCATGGGCAGCAGCCTGTCCTAAAATGTCATCCGGCTCATCCGATGCCGCCAGCAGTGGCCCTATTGCGCCAGCCACTGCGCGCGCGGCTTCTAGGTATTGTTCAAACAATCCTTGCCTTTCCTCTGCTGTTAGTGTTTTCATGTTTCCTCCTCAGTGTGTTTGAGCCGTAAACGAGAAAAGCAGGATTGCCAAATTGACGGCAATCCATGCTACCAAAAAAACGATTTCGATTCTGTCTGTTTTCATGTTATCACCTCCGGATTAAAGGGGGATGTTTGCAGCCGCCCAACGGTTCATTTCCCTAGCCCTGCGGATTGCGTCCGCGCGGCTTGGGCAGGGTTCCTGCTCCGCGGCGTACCAATACGCCCCGCGGCGTTTAATAATGTGTTGTTGCTGCGCGTCGAATTGCGCAGCCGCGTACTGCGGCCGGCGTGATGGTCCACATTTTTGGATTATCCACCATTTTTTTGATGTTTCTTTCATAGTTTGTTCGGTCTTCGGTGCGTGGCTTCATTGCCTTTTGAGCGCCGCACCGTCGCTCTTACTGGCCAAAACTTACAGCAAGAGCCGCAGCCACGCAAGAGAAAAAACAAAAAAATTGAAAAAAGTTTTCGCAAGAATTGCCGCAATTTTACAACTATTTTGGTACGGTTTTTGCTATAGCAAGCCACATGCCAAAACCTCAAAAAAGTAAAAAAAGTTTAAAATTCGCACTGTTGGCACGATACTTGCTAGGAACCGGAACCGCCCGCAAGCCGGAACCGGAGCCGCACGCAGCCCCACCCGCAAGCCGGCATTTAGACAAGTCAAACAAAGTTTGACGAACCTAACATTCGCGGCCGCAGGCGTGGGCGTGGGCGGAGCAGTACCACAAGCGGACGGACGGACAGGCACACAAGCCGGACTGCCCAGGCACGGGCACAAGCGCAGGCGCAGGGCAAGGGGAAAAGACGCGCGCGGAACCTACCTGCCGAAGGATACCCCATAGGGGGGTTGGACATTCGATGTCCGACCCATGCCCAGGCCTGCGCAAGACCGCGCCGGGGCACTAAAAGAGGGATGCCGCTTTGCGTTGTATATAATAAGCATTGTGCGAAATCGCAGGTGTACGCCCGCGCGACACCTAGGGTACCCCCGAAGGGGGGCCGGTTGACTGGGGGCCGCGCCTATATTGCCTTTTGGTATAATGGACGCCATTTTTTGAAATTGACATGGCAAGAAATGTTGAGGTTACAGGATAGTGAAAGAGCTAGTTATCAGACTAGTAATGGGTGGGATTGGTGATTTGATTGGGCATGGGTGGAATTAAATGGTTATGAAGCCGTCCACGGGCGGGGGTTTTTGCTGGTTACGCTGGGCTGGCGAGGCCGTAGGGAAATTTTTATGCTTGGTGAGGGGTACCATAGCGGGGGTGGGCGGGTTGATTGATTTTAGAGGGCCTGGGAAGGGGTTAAAATAAAAACCCGCCGGCTGAGGGGAACCGGCGGGCGGTTTTAAGAGGCTGATGGGCATTGGCCCAAGGGGGAAGGAGGTGAACCCCTGGGCGATTCTACAATGCGTCCAACAACCGGTGTGAAGGTAGCATGGATTGGTTTGGTTGTCAAGGGGTGTGGGCTGGATGCGATTTTGGGAACTATAAAAGAGCGTTCTATAAAAGAAAGAGTGGAATGAAAAAACGGTGGTTTCAGGAAGCGGTTTTGGCTGGTCGCAGAGTTGCAAATTCGCCTATTTGTATATGTATTCGTAACAGGTTTTGCAACTTAGACGCGTAACCTGTTGCGAATCAACGATTATATCGGTGTCAAGTCGAAAATAATTTGCAACTTACTTTAACGTTAAAGTGAAGAATTTGCAACTATGTTTGCGACTTGGGGTTTTGGGGTGAAAAGCGACTCTGAATCGGTGGCACCGACACGAAACTAATCATGAGTAAGTTAGTCATGATTGTCATGATTCGGGGAATTTGCAACTTAATTTGCAACTATGAGGCTGTTTTTGGCCGTTTTTTGAGCCGTTAAAATTACGATGGTTCGGGGAGCCGTTATACAAAGAAATTTCGTCACAATTGAACTTTTTACTTGACAATTTCCGAGCCTGTTCAGTATCAATGGGTTGTGAAATCGGCATTTTTCTATAAAAAACAGGGTGTTTAGAGGAAACCTGAAAATGGATGGCGCGGTTTTGGGCTTGTTTTGGACTGATTTTTACCGTTAAAGTGGCAGTTGCAGCCTTACGTTACAGGTTTTGCAACTGTGCTGGAAGTTGTTGAGGTGTAATTGGTTGTGAGTTGCATTCCTGATTTGCAACTTTACAGTTGCAATTGCAACTACGGTTGTGTGGTTGGAGCCGGGGACGCCAGCTCATATAATCCCTTGGTGATGCGTTTGATTTTTTGTGTTTGCTGAAGAATTCTGAGCGCGCGGAAGATGGTGTCACGGCTTGTGGCGGGTTTGTTTGCGTGGATTTGGCTGGCGATGAACTTGATGTCAGCCTGGCCGGCTTTCAAAAGGCGCATGATTTCAAGGGCGCATTCGTGCGTGCTCATGGCGGTGTCAGGTATGGGGCGGCCAACGGTTGGTTTCGGGTTTTTCTCACGCCACCGTTTCACCCTGACTGATGCCATGAGATTTTTGTACTTGGCACCATTCAAAATACGCCAGCCACCTTCGACGGGTTCAATCCTTCGGCCTTCGTATTCCTGTTCATCCGAGCGTTTGGTGTCCGGGTTTTGAAGGATTTGCAGGGCGTCCCTGACCATTTCTTCGGGCATGTTGGCCCATTTAACCAGAGTATCGAAATTTGCGCGAACAACCTGGTCGGCGTCTTTTTTGGCCAGCATGGTGACGAATAAAAGGCGGACATGAAGGGGTTCCTGCCATAGCGAGGACTCAACAATTTTGCTGAAGATGGGTGCCCACGTCAACATGACAGTGTCCTGTCTCAATCACCATCATCATCAACAAAGCCCAGGCCATTGCAAAATTCGCAGATTTTGTTGGTCTTGATGTTATACCCTGTACCATTGCATTTCTGGCAATCACCACCTGCACGGCGGCGTTTTTGATGGTAGTTCTTCGGGTTTTTCGGATTATGATGGGATTGGGTCGTCTTGTTCATTTGAATCAAAGCGAGTTTCGGATTTAAGTCTCCAGATTTGAATGCCATCAGTATCGCGGACAAGGGCGACATTGGCACCATTCAAGGTCAAAAGGGCGTTCTCAAGGTATTTCCTTTCGATGCCCCTTTTGACATTGTACCCAACTGTAATTGGGACAAAGCCGGCTTGTTCAGCGGCCTCTTTGGTCATGATTTCGTCTGGCAGAATTAACATGTTTCGATTGCTTTTTGTTTTTTGAATTGTCTGAATACAACCAAAAATTCACTGCGCATTGTGCCGTTCAATACGGCGCGAATGTAGGGGTCTAAATCGCCCCATTCTTTCACCTTCGCCGCGTCAGCAGCCTTGATGTAATCGAGATTGGCCAGTGCTTCGGCGGCTTCCTTTGCGGTGATATGATGGTGGTCAGTGAAATAATCGGTCAACCCATGAATGTCCGCGCCAGTTTCAATGTCCTTGAGTTTCAAGCGCATCTTTGCGAAAGCGGCATTCGTATTCGGCCAGTTGAGAAGTTCAATGGCCAGGGTATAGGGTGTGTCCCGCCAATCTTTCATTTCCGCCACCAGTTTGGGTGCGCCAAGGTATTCTGCAAGCCAGATTTTGTAGGCGAGGAAATTCACTCCTTGCTCGCCCAGTTTCATGGCGAGATACTCATGAATTGGCAGGGTCTTTTTTGTTGTCGCAATCATAAACCAGCCTCTGAAAATCAAGATACGCAGTTGGCAGTGTCCGTCAATGCCAAAATGCAAGATTTTATAAATTCCGCCGCGACTTGCGGTACAATTGCATTGCCGAGTCCGCGTAGTTTAACCACTCTATTGGGTACCCCATCAACCAACAAACGAATTCCGGGTTTAACAAGCCGGGTTTTCCCGTCGGCAAGCTGGCACCAGAGGCCATCACCCCAGAGGCCACTTGTCGTGGCAACATATCCGTCCGCTTGCGCCGGCTGCCGTCCGGGTTTACAGCTTCCTTCGCCATGTTCGGTGTGTCTTTCCAATCCCTGCTGGTCGGCGTCACCCAAGGCTCGAAGTAGATTTGCCTTATCGGCACTTGAAACAGCAACCCAGAACAATCGCTGTCGTTTGTGCGGGGCACCGACGGCACAAGCTCCAATAACTGCCGCCCCGACGGTGTAACCCGCCGCTTCCAGGTCATCGGAAAGACGGTCATACCAACCATTGGCAACCGCATTTGCAACCTGTTCTCCAAAGAGAATTGGAGGGCGCTTTGTTCTGATGAGTTTTGCATAAATTGGCCATAAATCGCGTTCATCGTTGAATCCTTTCTTTTTGCCTATTAACGAAAACGGCTGGCAAGGCGGGCTGCCAGTCCAGACGGGAACAGCTTCGGGCCAGCCGGCCAGTTCAAGGGCAAGCGGCCACCCGCCTATGCCGGCAAAAAAATGACAATGCACGTACCCGTCCAAATCGGCGGGGGTCAAATCCCGTATGTCACGGTTGTCAACGCGGCCGGGCGGCAGTTTCCCGCCGTCAACCAACACTTTCAACCACATCGAAATCTGCGGGTCGTTGTCGTTGTAAAAGGTCGTCGGACACATAATCTTCAATCCGATAGTTCATCCAGAGAAATTCGGTGGCCTCATGATGCTCGGCTATGCTTGATGAAACGTTGGCCTTGAATGTCACCACCCGCCATTTTGGCGGTTGCAGCATCTTGCTGTACAGTTCATTATCATAGCCGGATAACGCAATCAAGGCACGGCTGGCATTGAGTTTTTCGAGCAGTTGTTCATGCTGTTTATTGTTGTAATCAAGGCCGTACTTGTGTTGTTTGCTGCGTGTATCTAGGTGATAAGGCGGGTCGCAGTAGAAAAGGATATTTGGGAAATTGAATTTTTCGAGCAACCAAATGGCATCCTTGTTTTCTATATGCACCATTTTCAGGCGCTCAACAACTTCGCGCAGCCGCGGAACACGATGAAGAAAAACATGAGCCGCATTCCGAAGACGCGACAGTTGAAAATCGCTTGGGATTAAATTCGATGCATCACGAAATTTCCGCGAAAAATCAACGCGAATGTAAAAATTCCGCGCCCGCTCAAGGTCGCTGCCCTGCCCGCGTTGCGCGATTGCATTTGCAAATTCTTCGCGGCTGTATGGGGTAAGCTCCAGTTGCCGGATTAACTCTTCCGGTTGCTGGCGGAGAACACGAAAAAAATTCACAACTTCGCCGTCAAGGTCATTGTAGATTTCAAACGGACTTGGTTTTCGGTTGAGCAGTATCGCCGCGCTGCCGCCGAATGGTTCGATGTAGCCGTGAACATACGGGAGCCATGGCAGGATTTTTTTGACCAGCTTGTTTTTGCCACCGTAGTACGGGAATGCAACTAATTTTTTTGGTTTTTGTGTTTCAGTTTTCATTTTTATGCAGGGTAAACATGTCCGTTCAAAACGATGTAATTTTCGCAGGAGAAATTTTCGCCGTCTTTGTCGAGTCGGACAACCGCAAAGCCGTGGTTCCATCGCGGATTGTGCGGGCTGTAGCGCGGGTGAAGGTCGCAGAGGCAGCCTGCTGACCATGCGGAGATTAGCTCGCCGTTGAGTCGTGTTTCCCGATGCGAGCTTGATTGGTGCCGGTCGCCAATAAGCACGCATGTAAGCGTGCGCAGAAAAGCGCCGCGCGCCGCATTCACGGGCGTGTAGAGGCTCCCCCTTGCAATCTCGTGGTTGTGCAGGACAAACAAAAGGCCAATCTTAATTGGACGGCGTTGCGTGATGAAGGTTACACGCTGGAGCCTGTCTTTGATTTTGTTGGAGACCTTGATGCCGATTGCTTCGGGATTTTTCAACACGAAATCAAGCCCCGGAAAGCCGCCGTTGTCATCAGCCAAGCATAATTCCGGCCCGTGTGTCCACAGGTAATGTATCCAGCGTTCTTCGTGATTTCCGAATTTGTAAATTACTTGCGCTCGCGGAAAATCTTCAATGAGCCGCTCAAAAAAATCGTAGAACAGCCGGAAGCCTGGCATCGTCATCATCTGGTGCGGGTCGCGTGGCCAGCGCGAGTATGCGTTGCAGTCGAGAATATCGCCGTTGAGCAGAATGCAATCCGCCCCGACTTTTTTACCATGCCGCATTGCTGCGATAAGGGCGGCTTTGTCGTGGTTGGGGAAGTGAATATCGGAGAGAACGAGCGTTGTTCTTGCATGGATTTCAAGGGGTGTCCAGTCAATCTCGCGAAATCCTTCTGGCAGGCTGGCCCACCTGTCGGTTCGCTTGCCATCCGGTCGGATGAAATCTTTAATGCGCGGCTGATGTTCTTTCCGGTTGCCCCGCAAATACCGGATGCGGTACCTGAGTTTTTCGGCGGTCGTCACTCCAGCCAGCTTATATTCGCTCATGATGTGCTTGGCCAGTGACATCGACGGCCATTTGGGATGTGCGTACAATTCGTGGATTACAATTTGCCTCAAATCTTCCCGGCTGACAGTTGTAATTCCCATAAACACCTTAATTTTCGCAGAAAATTCAATATTGTCAACGATATGGGAATGAGTTATTCATCATCCTGCGCGGCTTTGGGCTTGAAAAGCGGTCAATCTTTGGCGTCCTTATCATCTTTAAACTGCCAACATTCGCATTTGTAGGCAAATTTATTCGCCCGCACTGCATTACTGCCGATGCACCACATTGGATACGGCATTGTACAAAAGCCTTTCTGAACTTGGTCAGGGGCATTTGGGTCAGGCCTGAAATGCTTGCAGTTACCGCAAAGCATCTCCGTAAACTTCGGTTTCTCGTTTTCCATACAATTCTTCTTTATCGTTAAAAATTACCTCATCCCAACTTTAACGTTACATTTTGACTTATAGGACGTTTTGATTTCATGTCCGCTTGTTGATACTCCCCGCGCATGAAAGTTGATTTACGGCTCATTCTGCTGGGCGTAAATCGCAAGGAATTGATTTTATGCGGTCTCGTCATCGCCCTTTCCCTTGGATTGGTAAGGCCGGACTGCCCAAAGCGGGCAACGTTCAGCCCTGCATTCTCTGACAGAAATTCTGTCGAAATTGCAGCAATCCAGGCACTTGGCTTTGATTGCCGATATTTTGTGGCCCTTGTATGCCCGCTTGAGTATTCCGACGTACTTGGGGAAATACTTTTCGACATACGCAAGGGCTGATTTTTGTTTGTCAGTCATTTTGCACCTCCATTTCCTCTGGTTCATCGTCAATCCGCACTTTGCTTGCCGGTCGGCATAAGACGACAAAGTTCGGTTTGCGCGATACAAATGCCAGTTTCGCGTCCGGTATGGGTTCCCAGGCGCGGACGAGTCTTTTCAACTCGTCAAGCTCGGCGATGTTGTATTTGTTCGTTATACGCACATACCCTTTGCGGGTCAGTGCGTCTAATGTTTTGAGGCTTGTCAATCCCATAATCAATTCTCCTTTTGCGCTGCGTTAATTGTTGTGCACATGTCATTTAACCGTCGCAGGATAGGTTGCCCAATTGTTGGAGAAAACCTTTCCGCGAATGTTTTACCGGTGTAATTGGTGGTAATCAAAACCGGAAGCTGGTTTGCATAACGACCCTCAATCACGGCGAAGAGGGCTTCCTCAACCCGCTCGGTGAGTTTGAATTTGCCGAAATCGTCAAAGAACAGAACCTCGGCTTCAGAAAGTTGCTTGATGAACGGGATTGATTGGCCATTCGCCGCGGCGTCACTGGCCCTGAGGCCGAATTCCTGGCAGCTTTCAACGGCCACTTGGCGGCCCTCATCCACCACCAGCCTGCGAACAAGCATCCACATGAGCCGCGTTTTCCCAGCGCCAGTTGGGCCGTAAAGCATCAAGCCTTTTGGCCCGTATTGCCAGCTTATAACGGTAGCCTTAACTTCGTCCGGCATGGATAGCAGGTTCAAATCGCTGCTCCGGTAAATTGGCCGGCATAACGCCTCAAAGGTCTCAAGACGTTTCTGCATCCGCCGTTCGTGTTCCAGCTTTTCCTTTTCAGCCCGTTTGTGCTCCTGACATTCAGGGCAAAGCCGGACAATCGGAGCGCCAGTCCTGCCGTTTATCACAAAGCAAATTGAAGTGAACGGCTTTTTACACTGCTCACAGTCCAATTGCATTTCCTTTGTTTCGTATGTGGTTTCCATGGTCATGTTTTTTGTTGTTTCTTTTTTTCAAAGGGTGTTCCAGCCCAAAAATCCTCCTGGTAATTCGGCTCGGTGATTTCCCTGTTGCTCTTTGGCCCATTGCTTAAAGCACGATTGCGATTCAACCGTTCCTGCTCATACCGCCATTGAACGGCCAGATAGGATTGGAAATTCGTAATCGGCTGGCCGTTGGGGCCAACCCACCCCATAGAGTTCGCCTTGTGCCAGACAAATTCCGCAAAGTCAGCGGGGCACCCTACGGCACCGCAAAAGTTTCGAGCGGCTTGAGGTGTTTCTGGCAAACCATCGCATTCAACGGAAATTCTTTCTTTGGTATTTTCTTTCTTATAATTCTTTTCATTCTTATCATTCTTATATTCTTCGTTAGTGGTTGCTTGATGGTTGCTTGATGGTTGCTTGATGGTTGCTTGATGGTTGATTTGTTGGTTTTTTGCAGTGTCGTTAATATCAAAACACCTTGTGTCTGAAAGCCTTGCGATGGTTCCTTTGTTGGTTGTTCTGATGGTTGCAAAATTGAATTTTGTCAGTTGCATGAGAGCAGTTCTGTATTGTTGCCTGGTTAGACCGAGTTTTTTCCAGTCGCCGATAAAAGCTTCACCCTTTTGCAAGCCATGCCTGTTGAAGCCGCCATGCCAGTTTGCTCGATAGGCAATCACATAGAGCAGCCAAAGCGCATTCGGATTCATGGCTCCCAATTCGAATGCATCAGGATTGCGCATCGCCTTGAACCACCCTTGACAATCCAATGAATCCGATGTATCTTCCATCGGGTTCATGGTTGCCCCCGTGTCTTCGCTGGCCGGGGAATTTTTTTCTCGCTCAGCGTTCATTTTGCAATTCCCATTCTTTGAAAAGTTAATCGGCTGGCAGATTTGAGGCGGGATTGTGACAAGAATCGTTTGTCAGGAGGGTTGTTAACCCATCGCAAAGACCAAACAACCGAACAAACAACCAAACAACCACACGGAAAAGCGGCCACGACGTTCCGTGGCCCAGTCGTGCCAGCCGATGAAAAGTAACTCATAATGTAACAATTTGCAAAAATTCATCAAAAGAACGCACCACATAGGCCGCATATTCGTTTTTGCGCGCATAAGCCAACACCGCCTGCTGCTCCGGTCGCAGTTTGCCGGTTGCCGATTTGCATTCGATGAGCAGGACACGCCCGCGGCCCGGAAAAATCACAAAGTCAGGCTCGCCCAGGGTGCGATGCGTCCTGTGCGCCGTCGAGCCGTGAAAGAAAAGCCAGCCAGCTTTGCGGCAGTAGTCAGCAATCTGATTGTGCAAATCACGTTCCCGCGTCGGTTTTCCCGGCATTTTCTGCACACCGAAAATTTCGGGGTTGCGGCGTTTAACCGATTCACTTGGTTTGATGTCCTCAAGCCTCATGGTTCGCGCCCCTTCGGCCCGTCGTCCGGCACGTCATCCTCAATGTCCTCGCGCCGCTGGCAGCATCCACAGATGCCGGCTTCCTCCATGGGGTCATATCGGAACGCCCGCCCGCAAATGCGGCAGCGGCAGATTGTGTCTCTGGAAAATTCTGGGTTGCTGCTGGTGACGCCGTCAGGCAAATTATAATCGGTGTTCATATTTCTTCCACTGTTTTTTTGATTTCGTCGTCGCTTACTTCTTCGGTCAATATGACTGCATCAGCCAGCACTGTGCCCGCGGGAAGGTCGCGCAAAGGCATTTTTCTATTGGGATTATACCATACCGCTTCCAATTGCGATTTGATGAATTTGCAATGGTGAATCCTGCGGCCATATATCACGGGGTTGCCATCAAGGTATCTGACTAAATCCTCCATTTCTGCGAATACACAGAGTGGCCCACAATCTTGTTTTGGCATGGTGATTTTGCCCAATTCATATTTTATCCCTCCCCTGCCATCACTTTGAATGTCGGAATATAGTCCATCTCGTTTCGGGGACACTATTTTGTATCCGTCGCGCCATTCAGGATATATGTTCATAGCTCCTCCTTTGCTTTTTGGATTTCATCGTCGCTCACTTTTTCAGTGAGCACGACTGCATCAGCCAAGGCAGTCCCATCCGGTAAGTCCTCAATGGATAAGGCCGTTAATAAATCAGAAAGCCAAACACAGGTTTTTTGAGTTGGTTTATATTTACATCTCCAGATTTGATGTGGTATTCCCCTGAATTTGTCCGCGTATTCAAATGAGGTGAACACGCACAATGGGCCGCATTTCGGCAATGGCACTGTTTCAACACCGGGGCAGTATGTGACGCAGCCGCCGTCAGCTTTCCCGATGGTCGCGGATAGCAATTCGCCGCTCCTTGAAACCAAAACCACCTTGTAACCGTCTTTCCAATTGCGTTTTCTTTTTGTCATAACCCCTTTCACATCGTGGTATCCCTTAGCGCCCTATCAATATCCTCTTGCGATACCTGGGCCACGAGTTGCACTTCTCTTGCCAGCGCAGTCCATTTCGAGAGCCGCGCTAGCTCGGTTGACGGCCCGTCTTGAATCCACACAGCCGTCGCGGCTGATATGCGATATCGGCAAGTGAAGACATGCAGTGCGGGATTGCCATAAGCATAGCACGCCGCCGCCTTCAATGTAGTAAATACCGTAAACGGCCCATAGTTGGGGTGCTGCTCCGTGATTTCATGTATTTTGTAGGTGCGCATTGCGAGAGCCTCTTTGATTTCCGATGAGACTAGTTTCCCATTATCGAGCTTGCGCACAACCTTATACCCATCAATCCACAGGTTATAATAATACTGCAGGATGTTGGAAACCCTATCCATTGCTTTACGGGTAATGCAAAGGTCAGTCTTTGCTTTGCTCAGAGTATTTATTGGTAGCGTCTCTAATGCAGCTATTCGTTCTAGACACATCAGGCGCCAGTGGTTTTCGTTATTCAATATTGTATTCATTTTATTTTCCTCCTTTATTTTTTAATTTTTTTTCTCACCTTTCCTAAAAGCTTGACCGCGTCAGCAAGCACGGTTCCTCTTGCCAATTCACAAAGGCGCTGTTTTATACACCAGGCGTCGCCTTTGACCCATACGGATTTCTTTTTCGACGGCAAAAATTTGCATCGCATGATAATTTCTTCGGGCTGCGTTTTGAAGCGCAGGGCGTCCTTCAACCTTTTGAAAACACAAATTGGCCCGCAACCCTCCTTGGGGACGATAATGGTGCCCTCTTGATAAATTATGCCGCCCAGGAATCTATTAACGGCTGACGAAGCCATTCTGCCATCCCAGAAAATGCGCACCACTTTATAACCGTCAACCCAGTCGGCATTCTTTTCATGTTGTAGCGTTGTTGAATGCTTTTTCAATTTCAACGTGCATCAATCTTAAATTGGTTTTCCATTATTCTGGCAATCAAATCTGGAGAAACCTCCTCAGTTATCATGACCCAATCAGCCAGAGCCGTCTCGCATGGCAAACAATCATAAAGGCAGGTTGGCAATTGTTTCGTCCACACCCTGTTGATGGGGGATGGTTTGAATTTGCAAGACCAAACCGTTGTCCCTTCAATCCTGTACGAGTAAAAAGCTGCCGCCCTGATTGTTGCGAAAACACTCAAAGGCCCACAGCCTTCATCCGGATAAACAATCTTTCCTACTGAATAAATGCACCCGCCTTGTTCAGGCGGCACATGGCAGGATATAAGAGCGCCGAATTTGTTCCTTTTCAGAACCTTGAATCCTGTCAATTCAATGTTGCGGTATTTTTCGAGAATTTCGCCGGCTTCTGCCAGATATTTGTCAACCTTCTCTTTCTCTTTTAAAATATCTAGGGCATGGGCTATTTCGCCGGGCTTTTCGGCAATCCAAGCGTAATAATCCATGACCCTCAACATTCGCTCGGCCAATTCCCGCAACTCCTCAAGTTTTTTGGCGGTGTTTAATGAAATTGTCATCAAGCTTTCGTCTGTTTTCATACAGGTACGTCATCAGATGTTTCAGCGATGCCCAAATCATTTTCCACGTTTTTGATTTGGTTTAAAATTGAAAGCCACTTTGAATAGGCAACGCATTGCTTTTCGTAATGCCAGTTGGCCGGCTCTAATACGGGTTGAACAAGCGTCCAGCCATTCAAAACCTGGCAACCCAAATCGTAGTCTGGCCAGTCGTTGGTTTTCAGGCACAGGCAATAAAGAGAAAGCGCCGACACGTAAATGTCCCAACCCATCAGAATGAATTCGGCGGATAATAACCGCTTGGCCGTTTGATATGGCGGAGTGTTTTCCTGAATCACATGCAGAAATGAATCGCGCTCCTGGCCGGTCGCCGCGTTCCACATGTCCAACTCCATGGCGGCTTGAACATGGTAATTGTATTTGAAAATCTCCCGTTGCCAGTAATCCAGCCTTGCGAAGCTTGTTGTTTTTAAATCAGCGAGACTGTTTTTGTACCTTGAACTGTTGCGCGGCGCGAGGTCAATCAAGGTTTTGACGGGCACGTTGATGCCCGTGTTTTTATCATGATAAGTGCCCACAATCATGACCTGGCAATTGGATTCGCGGCGCAATTGCCTGATGTCTTTATCTGCGTGCAGGGCGGCCAGCGCCTTTTCAATTTCGGCCCATTCATCGGCTTTGAGCGGGATTTTGCCTTCAGCCAAAGCCTTGTCACGCAATGCAGCGCGTTCTTTTGAGCGCCAATCCCACTCCTTTTCTTCGCTTGTTTTGGAATCAACATACTTTGCCGGCGCGATGAAAAAAGCGTTTTTGCCATGAAACCATGCGGTATCAATTTGGGTGCCGTATGCTTGGCTTTTGGTTGGCTCTGGCGGTTGGCTTTTCAGCCATTTCGCAGGGCATTGCCAGAATTTCATCAACTCCGTGCGGCTCATTACAAACCGCCTTGTGCCCTTGCGATGCTTGTTGCCAAAGGCAAGATACTTGGCCGTTTCAACATTGCGCCCGACAATACGGGCTTTTACGAATGGATTTGGTCTTTCGTTTTCCATTTTAGTTTTCGTTTAAAATGATGTCGGTTTTATCAATTACAACTTTCAATTCTTCAACTGTCAAATTCACCACCTTTTTATCGGTGATTTTGTTCTTCACCAAGAACTCCTCCACTTTCAGCCAGTTTTTCTCCGGCCCCCGAATATTTGCACACATCTTCCAAAGCTTGGCCATCAACTGCTTCTTTTCATCGTTCATTACGGGTGATTCAGGCTGAACTTGGGGAGTGCTGGCGGGTTTTTCCTGAGCAACATCGAAATTGGGGTTTTGAACCCATTTCTTCACGGCTTCAATATGCTTGAACGACAATTGTTCGTCGTTCGGCAAAAGTTTTAATAGCGCAGGGTGGGTGTATTTGGTGCAGCCAGGAACCCCCACGAACTGGCAAAAGCCCCCCTGCGCAAATCCGTTTTCGTCCTTCGCATAAACGCGCCCCACCGCAATAGCCGTTCGCGTTATGCCACTTTCCTGAATCGGGGTATCGTAATCCGACAACTTTTTGGTCGTCGGATTCCATTTACGTTTCGCTTGAAAAACCAAAACGGCATTCACTCCCAACTGCTCAACGTGATGAACCAGTTTGGTGTGTGTGAATGGTTTTACATGCGCGGCCGCTGCTTGAAGGTAACGGTCGCGAAGTTCTTCGCGCCCGCCGGTCATCTCATCAATCTTTTCTTCCTTCAAGTCGAGGTAGCCCCCCGCTGAATCCCATGCCTGCGTCAATATGTCATAAATTATGACGCTGCAACCTGATTCGACCAAAAGATTGCCGGCAGCAACAACACGCAACGGATGGAAGGGCGGCCCGATGTGAATGAATTTGAATCGGCTCTTGAACGAATCCTTGGGTTTGCCGTAATAATTGGCCGCCAATTCGCAGGCCAAATCCACGGCAATAGGCCCCCTTGACGCTTCGCCGTCAATGAAGCCGATTGGACTTTTTTCATCCGCAAGTGCAATGGCTGTAATCGCGGCGCTTGTTGATTTACCGGAGCCAATTTCGCCAAACAAACCAATCTTGATGCACATTGGTTTGATGTTTGCGGTTTCGATGAGAAGCTCCCCCTTAAACTTGCTCATTTCTTTTTGCCAGTTCATAATTTTATCGCAATTCAGTGGCAGCCTACCGCTATCCTTTATTTTTGCAACGACAATTTTTCGCAATTATTGCAAAGTTTTTGCAACTCAGTTTCGGTCATGGCACGGTTGCGGCCCCATGTGATTATCTCCCAAAGTTCATTTAAAAGGTCAGGCTGAAACACTGCGCACCACAAAAACCAAATGCTTCGCTTCTGTGCCGTTTGAAGCCTGCTTTTTGTGGTCATGCCCAGCCCCACAAGCGCCTCCTGCTTTACACCGGTTAGAATGCTAATCAGCCTTGTTTTGACGCCCGCGTTGTTCAGTGATTTTACCAGAAGGGCGACTTCATCATCGGAGAGCCTGAATTGTTCTTCAAGTATTTCCAGTCGGGTCAATTCAAAGCCAGTTAAATTCGACAACGGTTTCATGTTTCAACCTTGCATCTGGATTGTAAATGTGTCAAATGTTAAGTATGAAAAGGATTTGGATGCGATATTTGCAAAAGCATCTGCCTACGGTTGAATTTATCATTTGTCTGGCACTGGCGGGTTGGGCTTTGAGCAAGTCCAATAATCCAATCAAAAATCTTTGGAACGCCGGAACGAATGTAGTGCTCACGCTTTTCGGCGGGCGCAACAAGAAGGTGGGCAAAGACCTTTGGGAGAAAAGATTGGCCAAATGCGCTGGTTGTCCGGTGTTTTATGCGCCGCTGCGTAGCTGCGGCTCGCCTTTGGTTCAGGGCAAATACACCGGCTGTTATTGTCACATGCCCACAAAAGCGCGTTATGAGTGTGATTGCTGGGCATACGAATCCAATGCCTGGATAAATTTGGTTCCCAATTGCTGGCCGCCCAGCTACAATTCATTTTATGGCAAATGAGAATCAGTTAATCAAACCCGAATCATTGGCTGCGCTTACAACCGAGCCGCCGGATGTAAGCGAAAGGAAAGCTCTGGCAGCAGCCAAGGCCATTGGCCTGCCTGAGAATGCAATTGCAAAAATACAGAACAAGGAAACCTTTGCTGAATGGGTCTCATCAAAAGCGGTTGGCGTGATGCAGGCTCATGCGATTGGCAACATCGAAAGGGCTGAAAAACTGGCTCAGAAAATCAGCGAGATGATTGAGAGAACGGATAGTGTCCCTGAGCTTGCTGAATTGACGGCCAGCCTTGAGGCTGTCTCACGCATTCAACTTTCCTGGGCGCGCGAGGCGGTTAAGGGGGCCGAAGTACGTGGGAGTGCCAAGAGACAAACCAAACAGAAAAGCATTGCTCCACAACTATTTGCTGACAAGATGCAGGTTGTCATATCGCCAAGTACAGAATCAGGCTCTGGAAAAGATGCAAGTTGATAGATAAGGGGTAAATTTGAATCATGAGCGAGACAACAAATAGTAACGGCAACGGAAATGGAAAGTTCCTAGTTAAAATAAACTGGGGCCGATTGGGCACGATTATTTCCGTGATAACGCCGATTGCTTTTGTCATTTATTTCTTTGTACTGTTTCCATATCGCTTGGCCGCTCTGGAAAGCCAAGTAAAAGAACAGCAGCAGATTATTGATAACATCAGGGTATCAATGGCCAAGCTTGAATTGAGCCTGGCCAAAATTGAAGCGAATACAGTGGCCATCAAAGAATCACTTGAAAGACATGAGCGATTGTTGTATCCTTTGAAATGATGAAAGTGAAACTGATAATTCTGTTGGCTGTTGCGGCCACATTCAGTGGTTTCGCACAGGAAACTGGGACATCAACTGACGCTCAGGCTCCATCTTGGGTTTATGATTTGGTGGTCAAATATCCGGTTGTTGCCACAATTTTGATTGCAATTGGGGCATTGCGCCTGGCCTTGAAGCCGGTCTTCACCATTTGGCATCAGGTTGTCGAAAGCACACCGGACACCAAAGATGATGAATTTTTGGCGAAAGTCGAAAATTCAAAAATTCTAAAAGCAATTGTTTATGTGCTTGATTGGCTTGCCAGCGTCAAATTAGTTAAATGAGCTGGTTGACAATCATCGGCAACTTGCTGCGTGCAGTTGCGGCGTATTTGGAATTGCGACTGGTCAGTGCGCGATGGCGATTGGCGAAAGAGATTGCGGAATACTATGATAACCAACAGGATGAAATTGATAAGCTGCGCCGTTCTACTGATGACATTGACCATATTCGGGCCGACAGGCTGCGCCAGCGGATTATTCGGCTCGAAGCCATCGCCACCGTACAACATTTATCAACCCAGGGTACTGGTGCTGAAAGCGGGGACGAAAGTGGAAACGGTGGCGGGAACGTACGTGGCCCAGAAAAATGAAATCTGGCACAGCGCAACAGCTTACTCTGAGTTGGAGGCTCAGGTAATCAATCTTGCCGCCGCACTGGCCGAATGCCAGGCACGCAAGTGATTCGGGCAACGCGCCGTTTTCCTGAATGTTGCCAGTGCGTTCAGGGGTGTTTCCGGCGCGTTGCCTATTTCTTTTTCTTGCGTAACTTGCTCAAAATGAGCGCAAGTCGCGCCCGCCGTCCTGTTACTCCAGAATCGTGCTGGTGCGCCTGTGCAAAAGCCATTGTGCTCATGCCGGCACGTTGAGCGGCCTGTTTCAGCGCGCCCTTCCTCTTGATTGCATTTTGAATCCAATTTGCCATATATCATCCCATATTTGTTACTATTATACTACCACTCGCAGGGTTTTTGCCAACTCGAATTTGCCTTACTGAAGTCATCATCTCGTTCCAGGCTTCCATGCAAATGGCGTAGGACAAGGCGTCGAATGAATGTTTGAGAGGAGATGCCTTGTCAATTTTGCCGGCCCTGGTTCGTCGAAAGCTTTCAAACATTTCGATTAGATGCTGGCAACGCGGGCCGGAAATAAAAAGCCTGTCCTGATGCAACAGCCGCGTGATGAAATCAACACGGGATTCAATATCGCCCTTCTGGCATTTTTGAAGAACAATGCGGCCATTTGAAAACCGGTAAATCTCCTTGGACTCATACGAATCGGCAATGTTTTTGTAATCGAATGCCGATGTATCAGACCAATGACGCCACAAAGCTTTCCGGCCCAACTGTTGCTCCCAGAAATCCATGATTTCCATGATTTCCTCGGTTATTTCCTTCAGGGACAATTCCTGATTGATGGAAACGAATTCATCCAAAACCTTGAACGCCACCTCAATCCGGGGCTTGCCATTCTCAATTTGGTCAGGGTATTCAATCTGGATTTTCTCAATCGGCCCGATAACAGCGTGGTTGCGCACGCTGCCAATATCCCAGCCCATGATGAAAGTTGTGGTGTTTTCTTCCGGCAACATGATTGTATCTTCCAACTCTCTATCAGGCTTGGCGAAATCAACTGATTTGCCGCCGATAATATGGACGGTTGGTTTCCAGACTTTGGCAAAGATGGCTTCTGAAGTGGCGCGCACCCATTGGCCCAAGTAGAAACGACGGTACAAATCGGGATTATGCGCGTACTTGGCCTGTTGCGCGGCTTTCTGTTCATCCGAGATAAATGCATTATCGCCGACATGAATTTCGTGTACGGACAATTCTTTCTGGAGATTCCGAAGGTTCGCCAGCATTTTAGTCCGCGCAACTCCCTGAATATCTTTCAGGTTCAAATACTCCTCATCCTCAGGCTCAAGGTGGTCAAGGTTAAGTTTCCTGAAATAATACCACAACTTGTAAATCCACGAATCTTCGCCTTCATCGGCGGGATTGGTGTCAGAAATGAATTTGTGTTGTTCAGGAGTCAAATGCATACAACGCAGGCATTCCTGAAGAACGTCGAATGTATGCCGGCGTTTGAAGTTTGAAAGCTCGGTCATCCAGATGAGTGAAAAACGGCGGTTACGGTAACGTTCGACTTCTGATTCATCTTTAAGCGAATCCAGATACATGCGCGAAATACCGCCTTGCTCGCCGAGTTCGGGAAAGTATTGGTTTGTTACCTCGAAATAATACCTGTGACTTACAGGCTCCATTTTAACTGGCCCGCGCCTCACGTCCTTGTAATAAAATTCCATGCCGAAATCGGCTTCAAACCACTGGGGTAAAATGGTGTTAATCAAATCCGACCATGCGCCTTCATTGAGGTTGTCGCCGATTGACCGGCCAATCATGACACCGCGTGCTCCCGGCGTCTTCCAAAGATGCCAGGCAACGGCGTGCAAACACGCAACAGTTTTGCCGGAATACCGTGGCCCGCTGACAAGGACGTAACGTTTTGGGTCAGTGATAACGGCCATCTGTTTTGGAAATACATTTGGCACCCATGCTTTTTTCTCTTCCATAACCGTTGACTACCAATTGACATTATGGTAGCTTCATTCAAAAGTCAATGATTGAGGTGTATATGAAAGAAACGAATGACGAATTGGATTTGAGTTACACACCGCCCAGCGGCCTTGTTTTTAATGAGGAAATGGAGCCAAGGAAAAAGAAAAAATCAGAGCCATATTACCCGCGTTTGGATTTGCATTTCGATGCAGCCGACAATTTCGTGAAGAAATTTGGCGAACCCAAGTTGGGTGAAGTGATTGAAATGACAATCAAGGCAAGGTGCACGGAAGTCAGCAGGCGCAAATTAAGAGGCCAATCCAATACCGATAGCCAAATCTGTTTTGATGTTCTTTCAATAGTCGGTGATAGTGTCGAAGAGGCATCGGAAGAGACCGAAACAAAGGAAGAAGAGGAAGAGGCAAAGGAAAAGGAATCCAATGGCGAAAAATACTAGTTCAAAAGAGATAGGCGCAAGTTTCGTTCAAGCCATTGGTGATGCGCTTGGTATCACCAGAAAGGAGCCTACTGGCGGCAAGCGCGCCTACAAATCAATCACCAGCGATAAGCTGAAGCAAATCTTCACCAAGGACAGGGAGCAACTTGAAGGCAAGCAAAAGGAGTTTTACGACCTCATTGTTGACCGGATTGCCCAGGCGCGAATGGATAGCCTGAAGGATTGGCGGGTTTACGGAGCCATAGATGAAGCATGGAATGTTCCATTCAGCCAAATCACGCCAACTATAATCCGCAAAATCATATCGTCAGCCAAAAATCCTGAGGACGTCCGGCAGCAATTGAAAATATGGGGATTATCAGAAGAAACTCTCTTCACCATCACCGTGAATGATAAAAAAGAAAAGGAATACATCCTGAACACGGACACTTTTTTCAGGGTTTTCGTTCCGATTGTAAAGGCGTATGTCACGGCGCGTGCAGGCAAGATTTTCAATGATTTGGATAATGACCCGTTCTTTGTTTACCAACCCGTTCACACAACTGAAGCATTTGAATTGATTGGCGAGATTCTGACCAACTTGATTGGCCGCCAGATGGTTGAAAATTGCGGCCTCAAGGCGGTTGTTAAATCGGCTATTCTGCACGCCATCAAATACGGGTGGTGCATCACGTTCCCCGCTGAAGCATGGTATTACGAGGAAGATTTTGATGACGAAGGCAAAACCTACACCAAGAAAGAAGGATTACGCTACAACATCCCGCACCCAACAAGATGTGCTTTCGACAAAACCTATCGTCCGGCAACAATCAATTCTGATACAGGCTGTGAGTGGGCTTGTTATTGGGACATCATGAAGTATGGCAGCATTACAAGGGAGCCATACTACAACACTGACAAGGTAACGTACGGGAAAAACTGGTTCGACCCGCAGATAAGTCACGGGTATTTTCAGGAGATGTATCCCTGCGTGATTTCGCCACCCGATTTTGTCGGCGGCTGGACTAACAATCGGCAAATTGAATCTCAGCGATACACGACAAACGAAAAGGACAAGGCGGTTTTCGTGAGCAATTTGTTCATGAAAGTTATCCCCAAGGATTGGGGGCTTGCTGATGTTTCAACACCCGTTTGGATTAGGTTTGTTGTTGCCAATGACGACACAGTAATTTGGGCTGAACCATTACCGTATTGCCCGTTGGTCTATTGGAGTGGCGATTCTGATGATGGCCTTTCGTTGAACCCGTCCTTTGCGCTTGAATGTTTGCCCTGGCAGGATTTGGTGGGGAACATTCTGATGCAGCACATAATCACCATTCGGCAAAACCTGATGAAGGTAATCCGGTACGATGTCCGGCAGGTTTCAGAATCACAAATCCGCGAAATAGAAGCCAAACACAAGGATGCAACAGCCTGCATTTGGTTTCCGTATGATTCGATGCGCCAGCAGGCGGAGGGGCTTAATCCGGCGGAGATGTTCCAGCCAATCAATTTTCAATACCAAGACACCACCCAATTGATTTCAATTCTCAACACCGTTTTCAACATCATGGAGCGCGCCCTGAACATGAGCGCCCAGGAACTGGGAACAACTGCGGGGCATATTCAAACGGCGGAGGAGGTTCGGATTATCAACCAAAACACAAGCGGGCGCGTTCAGTACATCGAAACTTTCATTTACGACGCCATAGCGGCCATGAAACGGCAGCTTTATGAGGCATCCCTTGAATTCATGGACGAAGAATTCGCCGCGGAAGTGAATGCCGTCCCGTTGCCCAAGCTCGATATGTTGAGGGAAGCGTTGGGTTTCAAATTCACATGGCCTCCCTACAGGGGGAAGATTGTGGTTAGCGGCGATAAACGGAAATTGTCTGTTGGCGGTTTCCTGTCGTCCCGCGAAGGCAATACGCGGCTGGCCAGTCCGCAAACTGCGCAGGTTATGCTTCAAACTATTCAAGCGGTTGTTGGCCAGCCTGAGCTTGCTCAGAAGATTGGCGTTGAATGGTTTGTTGCTATGTTCAATCGCATAGCCCGCATGATGGGGGCGCCTGACGATTTTGAGATTAAAATTTCGCCTGAAGCCGGCACGTTGGCGCAAATGCAGATGTTGGCGGGGCAACTCCAGCAGATGTCCCAGCAAATTGCCCAGGGCGCCGCGCAAATGGCGGCGCAACAAACTGCCCCCGCCATTCAACAGCAATCAGCCGCCATTAGCCAGATAGCCGCCAAGGTTGGTGAAATAGAAAAGGCGCTGGGTGCTTTGGCCCAACAGAACAATCAGATTGACCAAGCGCAAGCCGAGCAAATCAATCAAATTGCGCAGGCGGTCAAAAACCTTGGCACCATAATCACCGCGGCATCCAATGCCCCGGCCAGTCCGCCTGAGGCGCCCATGGTTCAAATGCCGATGCCGCCTCAATGAAAAAAAGATTTGAACTCAAGTGATGGATAATGTAGATTGAACTATATGGTAATTGAAAAAACACCACTAACTGAGGTGGAAATTCAAAACTTACTGGCGCTTTTCCAGCACCCAGGAATGGAAATCCTACGCCGCGTGATTGAAAATCGCGCTGATTACCACAAAATTCTCGCTGGCTGTGATTTGGCGGATGCTCTCCTTGCGTATCCGAAAATAATGGATGCCGCCAATTCCAATGCACGCGCTGCCCTTGAATGGAAGACGTGTCAGGAGAGATTGGACATGATTTGGTCTGAGCTGGACAAGAAAACCGTAACCTTGAACAAAGTGCAAATCTAACCTATGGAAAACGACAAAGACACAATCCAAAATCAAACTGTCGAACAAGACACCGACAACCAACAAGTTGTCAAGCAACAGAATCAATCGGCAGAAAAACCGGAGACTGTACCGCCTGAGGTAGCCGGCAAGGTGCTTTCCACTTTGCTTGGCCAACCGGCGGAACCGTCCCAGGCGGATGACAAACCAAAAGAACCAACGCCGCCCCCGGCACCTGCCAAGCGCATTAAAAAGGCAAAGGATTATCCGGAGATTGACCCGGAGAAAATTGCTGAGGCGGCGGCGCGGGGGGTTGCCAAGGCGCTGAAAGATAAAGATGAAAAAACGAAAACACCGCCCCCAGCGCAGCCGGCTGAAGAAGAGATTATTCCGCCGGATAAACTGCCTGAGGAAGACCGGCAGGCTTATGAGGTCATTGTTGAAATGGCCAACTTGTACCCAGACAAGTACAAGGATTACCCGCAAAAGGCGCTGAAATTCAAGGCTACCCTTGAAAAAGATGCGGATACATTCCGCGACAAGTGGGAAAAGGCGAACCCGCCCGAAAATTTTGCCAGCGATGAGGAACGCAACGCGGCAATGGCAGAGGCATGGAATGAACACGCCGCGAATCTGCGTCAGAAAATCGGCTTCAACTATTCGCAAGCTGATTTCGAAAAGGCACAGGAACAGTTGAAATTGAAGCCAATAGCTTCAAAAGTTCAGGAGCTTGAGCAAACAGTTAAGCAAGCCAAGCTCAAAGAAGTGCAGCCGAAGATAATGCAAACCGCCTTAAGCGCCGCGGCTGATGTTGTGAATGAAATGGTCGGCAAAGATGCCTTTGATGAAGTGTTCAAGGACGGGAAATTCTCAAGGGATAAACTGACCGAACTTGCGCCTGAATCAGCCGAGATAATTGAATCCGCGGCTCAGGCAGCGGCTGTGTTTGCGGCGACAGTTGAATCGTTCATCAACGGGCTGGCTGATGAACGGCAAACTGATGCCGTTGTATCGGCGGTTGCCAACATCGAAAAATACATTACCAGCCTGCCTGAAGAAGAGCAAAAAGATGGCCAAGGCCGGCAATTTATTTCTGTTACCCAGTATAACAAGTTGTCTGATGCGGAAAAAGCAAAGCGATGGACACTTGACCCGCAAACGCTTATTGCAATCAACAATCACCTCATTCTCGAAGAAGCGAAAGAAAAAGCCCAACAAGAACAGGAGCGCATCCAAAAAATTGTCGAGCGCAAATACGGCCTGCAAAAGCCCGGCAAGGCCGATAAAGCGGCGGAAATCGCGCTGAATAGCCCGCCGCCAATGCCGCCGCCGGCGGCTAGCAAGCCGCTTTCACCATCAACCGCCGCCGCGCCAGTAGCCACAAAAACAACCACTCAATCAGGCGGGTTAAAGGGGCCTGGGAGCAAGCTTTTGAATGCTCTTTTGAACGGATTACCGCCATCAGGCGCCATCACATAAAATAAGAAACCCATTATCTTATAATGGATTACAGCTCAATTACATAATATTCATTAGATGCCGATTTAACTAGCTGGCATTATTAAGTTGCGGTGTTAAATTGGTTGTAGAAAGGATTGAGCTATGCCAGCACAAAGCGATATAACAAATATTTTTCAGGCGTGCATACCAGCACTGACGACCGACATTGCCCGCGCAAGCAGTGTAACAACGTGCAATGCAATTGTACCTTCGCCCACCGATTTGGACGATATGTTCCTGAGTTCGGATGGGAAATATCGCATCATGGGCGCGTTGTTCATGCATCAACTTGAATTGAACGCCTGCCAGGCGCAGCAAACCCCGTTGACCAAGTTTCTTTTGGCCAACAAAGTGGACTTGTCGAAACGGATAAGCACCGAAATCATGAGCAACGGGCTTATTCGCATTCGCCCATACATTTTGGGCCGGCGCAAAGGCCCCATCAACAACAATTACTGGGAGGGGGCAGGTGGGCATGGTGTGCAGGTTAGCGGCGCCGATTACTGGGACATAAACGTTTCCAGCCGCACAGGCATACCGGTGGACACCCGCTGGTTCAATGTTGGCGAGCGTGTCTGGACTGAGTCTGTCGGCGACGATGGCAGTTCACTTGTGCGGGCGGCGTGGACAGTTGTTGATTCAACTGTGAATTCCGGCACTCAAACCATCCGGTTGGCTTTGACTGCCGGGCCTTCCAATTTGCCGGCTTCACGCAAGGTTTCAGTATCGAGTCATACATGGACAAATGGGCCGGTGAACGCCATTGTCTATCGTGGTACAGCCAACGTATCCGATTTTGAGAGCTGGTGTGCTCAGCCGCCTGGCTTGATTAGCCACAGCGAGCAACCGTTCTGGGTTGAAACTGTTCGTGATGCTCTGGCGATTGACGAGCAATACGAGGAATGGTTGGGGTTGGTTCTGGCCAATAACCCGCTGTATGCGAATTACTTCCATCTGCCTGTAGTCGAGTATAACCGGCAGGCTGGTGAAGATTTCTACAGGCGGTTTGTCAATACCATGTTCTTCAACCAGCCGTTGCCGAATCAGGACATCAACACCGTCAGCAGCCTGCAGCAAATCACCACTGCGGCAATTGACGGCAGCCGTTGCGTTGGTTACAAGGCCAACTCAATCGGTTGGTATGAGCAATGGTTGCAATGCAAGCGTGTGCGTGATTTCCAAGGGCAACGGCTCAGCATACCGAGCTTCCAGAAGATGCTCTATCGGTTGCTGCGTATCCGCAACGATACCGGCAACAAGAGCAACGAGGTTGACGTGTTCATGCCGTCGAACTATGCGCTCCTGTTCCAGCAGGCCCTCATCAATTACTATGAGGCCAAGAGCAAGAGCCTGCTGCGGATGAACATTGACCTGAGCAGTGGGGAGCAGAAATCGCCGTTTGGCTTCACGTTCAAACGGTTCTATCTGGATTACCCGAACTGTTACCTCAACATCATCACCGACAGGTTCTTTGACGATTATCGGGATGAATGCGAGGCCCGCGCCGCGGCGACCGGCAACGCGGCTTGGAAAAACTTCGGCAACAGGATTTGGATTATTGACTGGAGCAAGAATTACACCGGCATTCTGGGCAGCAACAGAGTTGTCCACAAGACCGGTGATTTGCAAACGCTTGCTGCGGTTGATAATTCATATCGCTGCGTGATGCGTGTCCCGACCAAGACAACGACTTTGATGTCCACAACGCACACGCAAATAGCCGAGTGCCCGGCTGGCGATTGGATTGGCGAGAATATTGCCGACGAAGTACCTGACCACACTCAGGAAGCCGGCGATTACGACGACAACTAATCAATTTAACGGAGGATGAAATGAAGAAAATCGCAATTGCAATTGGATTGGCTGCCAGCGTACTGATTTTGTGCGCTGCTACTTGGACGGGGCCTAGTATTTCTGTACCTGGCCCCGACAACTATGGTTACAAGAACTTTGGCAGCGCCTATCTGCCAAGCTCAGTTGGGGCGAGCCAGCAATCAAATGTTGTTGGTGCTGCATTTGCGGCGCCACGAAGCAGCCCGCTGGGGGTGGTGTGCCGGTTGAAGATGGCCGCAGCGACCAATGTAAGCTTGACGCTCAAGTTTGATGTGTCAGCAGACAATGTTTACTGGACGTCGAACCAGCCAATCAGCCTAGCGGTTTCTACAAGCGACAAGACAACCAATGTCCAGAACCTTTTCGCCACGCTGCCATTTACTAATTTCGGTGGGGCCAAGTATTTGGCTTTGACCGCCATTTCAAACGCGAGCGGGGCGACAGTCTATCCGTCCAATGTTTGCGTTGGCTACTGGCCTTAAGAGCTAAACCTGAAACACAAAGGTTTGATATGCGATACTTTAAAAAATCGAATATCAAAACAACCATATTTCATGAAGGCAATCAAATTGTCTTTACCCCAATACCTGATGAATACGGGATACTCGAACTGGCCGATGACGCGCCTGAACTGAAAACGATTGAGATTTGCTTGAAACGTCATATTGGCGGCGTTGTCGAGATTTCAAAAGAAATCTACGATGAATTGAAAAAAAAACAACTGACAAGCCCGCCCAGCCAATCAATCCCGCAATTGCGAATAGTGGATTTAAGTCCGCATTGGGGGCCACCGCCAAAACCGCAACCGCCGCAACAACAAGTGATGTTATCCCCTGCCCAGCCTGCGGTGGCACAGGCAAGTGCAGAAGCGGCTGTGGTAAAGGCCGCCCCTGCAACCTCTGCGGGGGTACTGGCTGGCGAAGGCGGTGAGCCAATCAGCCGCGGCGTAAAAGTCAAAGTTGGCCGGCCTAAAAAGGCCACATAATAAAATGTTGACGTGGCTTGCCGCCTGAGTAAAGTTAGGCAAGGCAGTTTTTGGAGATAGCCATGTCAACAATATTTGCTGATTTAAGGAAGGCAGTAATTGCCAAGGCCTTCCCCGACGGGGAAGCGGAAAACCTCACCAAACAGCACCGCGACGATTTGGTTGCCGGCTTGATTGATATTCAACAATTCGATTCCTTTTATCAGCAGCGGCATATTGATGTTTTCCCATTCTGTTCAACCTTGTTTTATTGCGGGGCCACTGTTCTGGAAAAGCCGCGCGGCAAGGTGATTCGCATTTATACTCTGCCAGAAGAAACGGATTGTTGCCCCGTGGTTTATGAATGGGAAGATAATTCGCATATATTTTGGGACTGGCTTGATGCCAGCCGGCCATTGTGGAAAAAGATTGTTCAGCCGGGTGCCCCCCCATTGCCGATGGGATTTCATCATGCCGACCCAATAACTGACAAAGGCTGCCGGTATAATTGGGGCCGGTACTGCCTTGATTCAGATTACATTTTCATCGGGCATAGAATTGAATCAACCGAGCGCGTTGTAATTGAGTGGTCAGGGATTAAGCGGCGGTTTGCAGACAACGACATCATCAAACTTTCATCCATCCACGATGAACAAAACGATAAAGATGAAGGCGTTGAATTGGTTGATGTGTTGGCTGTTTATGTAAAAGCGCAGCATTTGATGCTTTATGAGGACGACATGCAGGCCGGCGCGGCGATGATGCAGCTTTATACCAAGAAACGGGCGGATTTGATTTATCGCCATAAGATGGAGATGCGGCCTGAGGCGCGGCCTGTTTATGTAAATTTCAAGCCGCGGCCAAATGTTTTCGGCATATTCCCGCCAGGCTCAGACTACGAAGTTTGCAGAACTGCGCCGCAGGTGAAGACTGATGCAACGTGGACGTATGCCTTTGTGGCCGACATAGATGGCGAAAAGGAAGAGGCAGCAAGTGTGGCTAACCTGATTGCGGGCTGGGGGCCGGCCTTTGTGATTGGTGGCGGTGATATTTGGAATAACAAGGGCGACAGCACAAAAACGCAATTGGATATAACCTTTGGCCGGCTTTACCGGATGTTTCTTTATCCCTACCGCGGTTCCGCCGGCCCGCAGGTTGCCCAATACCAACGGTTTTATTCTGCAATCGGCAATCATGACCGTGACCCGGCTGTTCGTTTTGATTTGGTGCGCGAATTTCTCAACATGCCGCCATCTACAATCGGCGGTATAAGCCAGCCCAACAAGGGGTACTACGATATTTTGCTTGGCAATGTGCATTGGTTTTTCATTGATTCAGGTTTCATGAATGATGGTAGTACGATTGCCCAGGAGGATGGGATTACAGAGACAAGCCCCCAGGGTAGGTACATGCTGGATTTGATACGCAAGAGCAATGCTCCTTGGAAAATTGTCGTGCTACATCATCCGCCATACGCAAGCATCGGCGACGGGCATAATGACGATTACGCGGCGTTGCGTTGGGATTTCAAGGGGGCTGGCGTCAATCTGGTTCTGAGCGGGCACAAACATTGGTACGAACGCTGTGTTATAGATGGATTGCCTTATTTGGTTTGTGGGTTGGGGGGTGCCCCCATACTTTCACCAAGCGAATCAGAACTCGCTACAGGCAGCCAGGTACGCTACAACGCAAAACATGGGGCCCTTTTGATTGCCGCCACGGCCACACAACTTCGTGTTTTCTTTCTGAACATAGATTCAGAACTGATTGACGGCATACAATTTGACAAGGAAGCCTGCACTTGGTCTTCTGGCGTGGCGCCTGTTACAGTGAGCCAGGGCGGTTCATTTACGCCACCGGCGCCCAATGCACAGGGGCAAATTTGGATTGGGACAAATACGTATTTCGACAGTGCTGGGAACTTGTGGATTAAGACACCGGCTGGGTTCAAGAAATTCACCGGAATATCAGTTGACGGCGTAATCGCCCCAACATTGACGGATTGATATGAAAAAACAAATCATCATACTATTGACAATGGGATTGGCTGGTTGCATGGCGTCGGAAACGCTTGTGCCAGTTATGGTAACAACCAATGGCGAATTGCGCGCGCCAACCAATTTTTTCAATGCGAATAGCAATCAAATCGCCGCTGCCGCAACAAATTCAACATGGCAATCAATTACAAATTACGTGGCCGCCGCGACAAATGGCCTTGCGTCAACCAATTATGTTTCGGACTCAACCAACGCGGTCTGGCAATCTGCAACAAATTACGTGGCCGCCGCGACGAATGGCCTTGCAAGTACCAACTACGTTGCGAGCGCAACAAACGCGCTGGCCGGCACATTGACATGGGGCTGGACTTATCACCAGCCGAGAATTTATGATACAGAAATCCTAACGAATTGGTGGATGCGATTAGACGGGGTGGATAATTTGCAGGTTGCATGGACGAATTGGGGGACAGTAAACGGCATGGCCCAAGTCGGGTTTTTAATTCATGATGATTACGATAGAGTATCACCAATACTCTTGAGATATTTATATGGCGGTCATCCAGAATTGGTTTTTTCAGGTTATGCAGGCCAGCCCTTGCCAATTAAAATTTCCGATTTTGGTGAAAGCTGGCTTGGGACTGATGCAAATGGCTGGCTGATAAATCGAGGGTGGCCAACAAATATGCCAGCAGGCCAGCAAATCACAGATTTGCAACTTCAAGGAAACTTCACTTGGGACGGGCAAACGTATTGGGACAAAACTTCAAGTCGCACAAATCTATCATTGTACAATTGGGTTTCATTGAGGCCGACGAGTGCTTCAGACTTCTATTATTATATCACGAATGCGGGTGACGCCTTGATTTTGCGGGGCTACGATTCGTTGTTCGATGAAACAACCACCTATTTGCAAATTGATTATTCCGGTGGGGACATGTGGTTGCGCGGTTATCCGCACAGCAACGTGCTGGGGAGCGCAGCTTACACCGCCGCGAATGTGATGACGAATGGGCAACTCTACTCCTCTGTGCGCTATCAACTCACGCAACACAATCCCGACAGCAACGGGACAAATTACATTCTCGATTTTAACGGGCCAAGCTCGCGTTCCATTGTTTGCGCGGACAACGTGAATTTTTCGAGCGCGACAAACTTGACAACTGGTTTTGAAATCAGCGTCACTTACACAATTTACCCGAATGGGGCAAATCGAACGATTAGCTGGCCAACAAACTGGCAAACGCTTTCGAGCAACACTTTCAATTCGCCGGTCACGCTCACCAACGGACGCATTGCGCGGATTGCATTTTCGTTCATCGGCATCAGCAGCAGCGAGACAAACATTTTGGTTGGTGGAGTACAGCAATGAGAACACTGATTTTTCTGGCATTTTTTGCGTTTTGCATTTGCGCCGGTGCGCAGCCCAACAGCCTGCGCGACCCGGGGTTTCTCTCGCTCATCGGGCGACAGCCGGCGGGCGGTGGAGGCGGCGGTGGCTGGACAACGAATGCATGGGTGACAAACTGGCTTGCGCGGATTGACGCGACAGCAGGCTCGACGAATAGGCCGAGTAGTAACACCACTTGGGCGGTGAGCCAATTCTGCGATGAGCTAAGCACGCAGGGGCTGCTTGGCAAAATGCATGTTGTCGCGGTGTTCACTGACAACCTGGCTTGCTCGACAAATCCGGTAATCACGAATGGATTGGGCGGCCCCTACGGTGCGTTCACGAATGTTGGATTTGTTGCGAGCGATTTAACTGCCAACGGGCTTGTTGGCAACGGCACAAGCAAGCATTTGCGCACGGGACAAATTCCGTCCCAGTTGTATTCGAGCAGCACAAACGCGGGCGTCACCATTTATGTGTATGATGGCAATGACGGTTCCACGGAAGATGCCGGTGTTGTTGCGAGCGCATCATCTGTTATGAGCTGCTATGTGTCCTATTCTGGAACCACCTATTGGGACACGTGGAACCAAACAGCAGGGCAAGGCCGCATCAGCGCGGCCAATAGTGCGTGGGCCGGTTACATTTCGTTCGTTCGGTATTACGGTGGCAGCGCAGTTTATCGCGCAAACTCTGCGACCAATCACCAAACGCTTGTGAGCGGCACGGGCAGCGGCGGCACGGTACCAAGCACAATGCCGTTGCCGATTTATTGTGAGAATCATTACTCGCTGGGCCATCGCATGTTCACCACGCGGCGCTACTCATTTGTCGCGTTTCATGACAGCCTGAATGCGACTGAAAGCAGCGCTTTTTACAACGCAATCCAAACATTGCGTCAACGATTGGGGGGAGGATACCGATGAATGGAGAATGTACATTCGTTTCTTCAAGGCAAGTTCAAGAGCACGTGCGAAGCTTGAACGCAGTGAATTTTAAATTTCTCATCGCCAAATCCAGGTGCGAGATACCAATTAAATGGTGCACAGGCAACGAAGCTGAATGTAAATTGCCGATTATCAAAATATTGAGCCATGAAACTAATTCAACCAGATATACATGAATGCGAGGTGAAGCCGGCGTGCAATCCAACGGTTCAAAAGCTGCCGGCGCGCTTAATCATCAAGCCTGAAGTTGCCGTTGTCGCGCGCAACAAATCAATTACTTTCGCCGCATTTCTGTTGGATAACGGCATCGAAATACCATTGGAAACTGGCGTTCAATTCTTTTCTGCAACGCCGAACATTGCTGTAATCGGAGTTAATTCAGGTGTGGCCACCGGGGTTGCGCAAGGCATTGCGACAATAACAGCGCGTTACGGGCAATTAACGGCTGCGGCGCGGCTTGAGGTGCGCCAGAATTGCGTGGTGCCCAATCATTATGCGCTTATTATTGATGATTCAATTTCGATGGGGGCAAGCTTCAGCAACACTTTTCCGACCAAAATCCAATATGCGAGGGCTGCTGCGCAGGCGTTTTTGAATTGCCTTTCCAGCCAGGAACAAGTGGCCATATTCTCCGGGTTGGATGAGTCAATCGGGTTCACGACAAATTCAAACAATCTTTCAGCCTTTGTTAAATCCATTGTTTGCACGGCAACAAAAACAAATCTGGCCGCCATGCTGGGCAAGGCGCGGGATGCGTTCGCGGCTGCCAATATCGCGGCATCTGGGCGCGTTTACATTCTGATAACTGACGGGTTCAATAATTTCGGCGATGATTTGGCCAGTTATGCCGCTTCAATTAAAGACGAAGGTTCGATTATCATGGTGTTGGGCTTGCGCAACTTTGGCGATAATTATGATTTGATGACGAGGGTGGCCAGTGGCGGGTTTTACCTCAACGCAATTCCAAATAATGAAGTTGAAGCCATGCAATGGCTGAATGGTTTGAAGGCATCCTTGTGCGGGGGCAATTGCTATTCTGTAGCGGGCAAAGGTACTATGCTGGCCGGCCAGCCGCAGTTGAATTATACGGGCTTCAAAAATTGGGATGTTATTTCGGGCCTTGTTGATTTAATCGGGAACGGAACAAACCAGTTTTATGATTTTTTGCCCGGCAACGGTCTTTATGTTGACCTATGTGGCACCCCGCCAACATGGTCAGACCCAAGCGGGTGGGGCACTTTGAAAACCAAAGAATCGTTGATGGGTTGGTTGGGCGAGAATTACACCCTCACCGTCCGGCTGGCAGGCAACCAGCGGCAACCGCGCACTGATACTGTAACAATTCGGGTTTTGGAAGAAAACGGGCAGGAAGTCGCCGCGAAAACTGTTTTGTTGGATTGGCTTGATGATTTCGCTGAATTCGAGCTTACATTTACCGGAGCAAGCCATCTTTTCAAAATTGAGATATCCGCAATGCCAATGTTAGGGGGGATAACTGTCTTCGGGCCTTTGTTGGATTCTGTGAAGCTTGTTGATAGCAATGGGCAAGTGATTTTCTTTGACGACTTCGATTCAGAAAACCTTCATTTTATTCCGCCACAATGCGGTGATTCAATTGTTTTTGACCTGAACTACGGTTATGTGCCGCCTGCCGATAATATATCTGGTATCTATCGGCTTACATACGACAATTACATGGTGGTGCGCAATTATGATTGTGGTTCTGGTTGCGGGTGCTTGGATTATTGGCCGCCGCAAAATGCCGACCCGAACCCAACCACGTTGATTGATTTTGAAACATCGCCGCCAGAACCGGTCACCTACTCATCTACGCGCACCTACACGGCTTTATGCCCAGAATCCCCTGACCAATCCGTGACTGCCAGCGCGACAGCTACTTCATTGGTAAGCCAGGAAGATGCTGATTCAAAGGCGTTGGCCCTTGCCCGCCAGAAGGCTGAGGCTGCGTTATTAGGATTTTGCGTGCCTTCAATATCCAAGTTTTCTGGTTTACTGAACTTCGCCCTTGCCGGCGGCTATTCGCAGAATGACAGAATCATTCATTACCAAGGGTACAATGGCAAAGTCGGCCCGATAACAACGCCTGACCCGAACCAAAAAGATATGGGGGATTGGGGCTATCAATATGGCCCGCTTGTAGTTGGTGATTATGGCGATTATTGGAATCCAGGTTTGCCGCCGCCGTGTCCGCCTGCGTATGCCGGCTTGCCAGATGGATATGGGAGCGGCTTTACAAGCCTGCGCGATTCAAAATTCAACTTTCTGCCGGGCGTTTATTTGATAATGCCAAGCGCGGCAGATTTCCTACTCAAGGCGACACTGTACGCAAATTACCCAAACATCTTCCTGAATACACTCAAAATATATGCGCCCAATGGCTGTCTCAGTTTGGCGCCCAATAATTATCCATTCATGATTTATGGCCTACCGGCGGGGATTTATGATGTGTATGTTTTTGGCAGGTTGATTGAGCCGGGCTTTGACCTCGGCGGCAAATATTCTTGGCAAGTCATTGATTCTGATGACAGTGTCGTTGCTTCTGGCGAGGCGATTGAATTGAACACGCCCCTGATACCTTACGGGCCATACCTCCAGGAAAACCATCATTACGCCAAATTTTCAGGCATTGTGATTCAAGCCGGTTACGCGCTCAAAATCATTAGCATGGCTATTAACGACTCGCTTAACTTCATAAACGGCATTCAAATCAAGAAACGCATTTAAAAGATGAAATCAATATCCGTTGTTTGCGAGCCTTACAAGCACACTGGCTGGGGCAGGATTGGTGTTTGGTGCGTTGAACATCTCATTAAGAATGGCTGGCAAGTTTTCATCAAACCAACCAAGCCTGTTGTTGAAGATTGGCTGCCGGAATTGTTCAAGGGATTGATTGCTGACCCGCCTGCGGATGCAAGATGGGAACTCATAATCGGCCCGTTGAGCGTTCCGCCCGATAATCGAAAGCGAACGATTTACTACACCTGCTACGAGGCAACACGACTGCCGCCGTTGGCTGTTAAATTTCTCAATGATTGCGACGCTGTTTTGACAACAAGCAATTGGAACGCAACATGCTTCAGCGCGGCTGGTGTTGAAAAGCCGATTTACGTGGTGCCCCCCAAGATAAATCCGATTTTCAAACCGGCAGCTCCCGATAATGGGGGGCGTTATATTTTTGGTTGTGCCGCCAATCTTACCCACGGGGCACAACGCAAGGGTATTGAGCAAATTATCAAGGCTTTCCAATTCGCTTTCCCATTGAAAATCTATTCGCCTGACCTACGGGGTAGCCCTCAATTGCAGGTTAAAATCTGGCCATCTGGTGTCTTAAACAAGAAGGCTTTCGATGATAAAAGGATTGTATTCATTGAGGAAATGCTCACAGACGAGCAATTGCGCAATTGGTATTGGGGGTTGGACGCATTTATCAGCGTTGCCACAGGCGGCTACGAAATGATGGCGGCTGAGGCACTGGCATGTGGGCGCCCTGTTATCGGCATTTTCTATGGGGGCCAAGCCGATTATCTTTGCGAATTCAACGCAATCTCAATACCGTATGAACTTGAACCGGCTGGTGAAATCTGGGCCGGGAACGGTTTATGGGCGAAGGCGAAAACCAAGGATATAGCATCCGCCATCCGCCAATACATGGTTGTACAACCCATGTTTGCCGGCTTGCGCCAAAATGATTCGGATAAAAGGCTGGCTGAAGCATTGGAGAAAATCTTCGGATATCAAAACCACAAATATGCCATTCAAGTGGCCAGGTGGCAGGCACGCCAGTTTTACCTTGGCGAATTGCGCAAATATGCTCCCAACGGTCTCAATGACATCACAGTTGTGATTACAACGTGCCGCAGGCCGGATAAATTGACTGCGGCCTTTAATTCATGCCGGGCTGCTGGCGTTCGGAACCTTGTGGTGACGGCCAGCGCTGTGGATGCACAAACTCAGGCGGTTTTGGATTGGATAAAACGCGAAATGCCGGCGGCCATCATTACAGCAATATCTGATGACAAGGGGAATAATGAAGCATGGCTGCGTGGCGTTGAGGCCGCGCAGACGAAGTGGGTCATGCTGTTGCATGATGATGATTGCCTTTTACCAGCGTGGCGTTCTTTGGATTTTCATTTAGACGACAAGGCCGGCTTTTATCTTTGGGGATTTACCAAGCACGGGCTTGTTAACGATAAAACATCGGCGGCAATTCTCAATTCGCGCCCCGGCTTTTATCATTCGGATTGTCTTTGGCCATTTTTACTTACGCCTGGCAACCTTACTCTTTCTCCTGGGCTGGGCTTGTTCCGGCGCGATTTTCTCATAGAAACCCTGAAGGAAGCGGCAGAAAACCTGAACAAACCACAATTCATGAGCAGACCAACCATGATGGTTGGGAACGACTTGCTTATCTGGCTGCGGGCGGCTGAAAGGTACCGGCAATTTTACTACATCAACGATGCCCTTGTTTCTTTTGGCGATTGGGCAGGCTCAGAAACAGCCAGCCACGAGTATTCAGGCCAATTGGACAGGCTGATTGAATTCTACAAGCATACCAGAGATTATTATTTGAAGGCCGAGGGGGCAGAGTTGCTGAATGATTGCGTCATTGTCTTGCCGGCGCATATTGATGAAACCAACGAAAGGCGGGTTAAATTCGCGCTGGCTGAGTGGGGGAAAGTATCGAAATTGACTGGTTGGCCAATTCAATATGTTGAGGATAGACAATTCGAGCGCGTTTTTGAGACGCCAAATAGCAGGGTTTTGTTTTATCTCAAGGATGTATTTGACTGGTTTTTCGAGGCTACCAAGCACCAAAAGACGCTTATTTTTGGGAATAACGATAATGCCCCGGTATTGAGCATCGGCAATCATATCAGCATGTATTTGCCGAAGCACGGCGCCTTGTATTTCTGGAAACGGGATTATCCCATGCCCTTCGATGAGTTGGATGAGAGGCTGGTCAGGACATCAACGAGAGTTTCAGCGGGTGTTGATTTAGTTGCCATTACACCGGCCTGGTGGGCTGCCAATAGAGACAGGTACCCTGATATGCTGTATGGCACTGAATGTTGGGATTACATCATCCGTCTTTTGATTGATGAAACAGGCGGGAAAGGCTTGCAATGGCTGATTTACCATGAAGCCCATCAGATGGAGGTCAGTTTGCCTGAAACAAAACCCCATCGGGAACATAACAGGGCCTTGGCAAAGAAATTTTTGTTGGAACGCGGCATAAACCCGTATTGGGAAGATAAAAGCATGGCTGAAAAGCTGGCCCCCAGATAATCTTGACTGGCTTGGGAGCTGGCAGTATGTTCTGGTTATGAGTCCGGTTAAACCAAAGGAACTCAGGCAATTAGTACCGGAAAGCGACGCCAGTTTGTGCGCCGTGCTTGTTGCTTTTCTGAAGTGGATGCTGTTGGTTACCCGTTGGTTTAATTATGCATTCGATTCCAATGGGGCGTTTACTACTCAATTCAGGAATGACCTTTGCGCCGATTTGATGGCCGGCGGGGGGTGCCATTCAAATAACAACGCGGATTGATATGCCAACGCCAATTTTACCAAAGATACTGTCAGATTTGAGGCCGCAAATGAAGTGGCGATTGTGCGACCAATTCAAGGGCGGGCTTATTAACCTGATGGACAAGTACACACGGTTTTTTGAATGGATGTACAAGCAGGATGGGCATTTCTCAGATTCATTCCTATTTGATGTTTGCCAGCTTTCCTGTGCTCAAACAACTACGGGCGGCGATGATGGCACCCTAGCTCCCCCGCCTAATTTCAATGTAACCCCGACAAATGACGGCATTGATGTGGACATTAACGTGCCAGATGCGCAGCCGGGTGATACTTACGATATTTACCAAAGCACAGACCCCAATAATTTCCCTGACACGCCCGTTGACAGCGGGAACATACCGCCGGACGGCAACGTTCATTACAACGACCCCAATCCAGCAGAAGGCCCCAACTATTATCGGTTTGTCAGACATCGCCCAGGGTACCCCGACCAGATTCTCGATATGCCAGGCGTTGAAACCCAGCCCTGCCTCCCAGCGCAATTAACTGTCTCGGCGACCGAGCGCGATAGGCATACAATTCTCAGAGTGTCGCCGGGCGCAAATGCTGCCTTTTATGAGGGGCGCGTGGCCAGTGTTTACAACTACAATGATTCTGGCGATGAAAATTCAACATCCGCCTTGATAACATCACATTTAATAACAGCGACAGATGCCAGCAATGGATATTTTGAAGTTGATTTGACTGATGCATGGGGAAGGAATGCCGGCAATATCGTCCAGAGGATTTTGGTTAATCATTATCATGGTTTCCGTGTTGAAGTCCCGATGTCAGCCGAATGCCCGCCGGCTATTGGCAGAACCGTGACTGATGTTTTGCCGCCGCAAACGCAAGGATGCAGGCCAAGTATTATCGGTTTCTTTAATTCAACTTTTCGAGCTACCTTGCGGCTTACTGGCGCCCAAGATATATCGGATATATCTCAATGGCCTAATTACACCGATATTGATTACAGCCCAGGTAATGCGGTTCAAATTAAAATTGTTTTGTGCCCGGATACGCTTTTGGAAATGAAAGTTGGTTTTTGGATTTTGAATGATGGAGTTATTGGAATGGGTTGCATGAGTAGTAATGAGATTTTAATTTCTTATCAGAACTTTATTGATAAACAGGATAATAACGGCAGCGGCGATATTTTCATTTGTGATGGTCTCACTTTGCTTTCTTTTGAATCACAAAATGGCAAGATTGAAAGCGGCAAAGCTGCCAATTTAACCTTAACACTCAGAGAACCTTCTAATAAACCATCAGGCCTGCTTGATTATGCCTTTATGCAACAGTATGGCTCTATAACCATTTCAATAAAGAAATTAACAGAAGACCATTCTAATTGGCAAATAATAGATGAAAAGGTTAAGTATGTTATTGAATGGAGTTATGAGAGAGGCAATTAGTTATGGCTTTACCAAAGACACCAAATGATTTGCGCGACCTGATTCCGAAATGGGGCTGGTCGTTATGCGAAAAGTTCATGGGAATTTTCCGATGGATAGAAGCTCTTTTGACAAATTACCGCTGGATGTTCACCGATAACGGCATGATTGCCGGCGGGTTCTCATCGCTGCTTTGCCAGTTGCCCTGCCTTAATTATACGCCTGAAGATTGTCCTGAAGTTGTTTTCCAAAATGAAATCGTGCCCGCCAACCAAAAGGTTTATCTTAAAATCACGGGGATGAATGTCGGTTCAGGGTGGACGTACAAATTGTACCGTTCTCAAACACGGGGGCAATTCAATGAGACCGATATTATTTCCACAGGCACAACGGGCGGGCCGGTTTTCAATTACACGGATACCGGCCTTACAAATGGCCAGACCTATTTTTACAAGTTCACTGTTCAAAAGGAAAGTTGCAACGAATACTCAACCGAAATAAATGATGTAACCCCGACCCCATGTTTGCCGTCTAATGCTACTTTGGTTGTCGCTGTTCTGGCAACGGGGCCTTTCACCATTTTCAAATTCAATCCGCCGGCGAACATGCCGCTTGTTGAAGGCGCATCTTACACCCTCTATTTGATAACCAATTCAGGGGAATTACTGATTAAGAGCGACGTTGTCAATGCAACTGATGTGCAGAATGGCTATGTGCTAATTAACGCAACCGAAATAGCCCAGAACCCGCCAGCGGGGGTGCTCGGCAGTTATTTCGACGCTTATTTCGCGTGGCGCATCAAGTATGTCTATGATGCAACCTGCGCGCCGTTGGTTGGCAATTTCCAGGCTGATGTAAGGGCAACAGGCGGCGGACAACCGTGCCAAGGCTCGATTATTCTGGATGTTAGGCCGGCTACATCAACCATTTACGCGAAATCAACCTATGATTGCCCCCAATACAAGAATGAGATTCAAACAATCGTCAGTCAGGGGACGGTTGATGTTTATGTTGAACTTTGCCCTGATACCGTTGCGGTTGTAAGAGCCGGATGGGGCTTGAACACAATAATCCGCTACGATGCGCCAATCGGCCCGATAAGCGGCGGGCAATTGATTGATGCCGGCAGCGTACCAGATTCGCAAATGCGCAAGCTTGTCTTTCGCATAAACAAGACCACAACCGAAGTAACGAGGTTTGAGAATCTAGCCAATTTGGGTTTTGTTGAGGCGAAAGTGTTTTACCAGAATTTCCAAATCCGTTCCGACAGGGATTATGTTTTTGTGCAACAAGTGGAATATCAAAGCATGAATTGCAGTTGAGTTTATGCGCAGATTTGTATCAATTGATTCGCTCGCCGGCCAGTTGGACATGGCATCGGCGCCCGGCCTCGCATATCAGAATACAGTCCGATACCGCCTCAATTTCACCCTTGATAATTACGGGAATCTCATGAGGATGCCCGGCTGGAAAAGGTTGCTGCGCGATTCCGGCCATTTCAAAAACCAAGATTTGCATGACCAAATGCTGGATTTGATGGTGCACTATGAGGGCACCCCCTCAAAGCCAGAGGATGTTTTGACATGGCCCAATGCGGCCTGCGGCAGCGAATTGAAGCAGCGTAGAGCTGAGAAACAATTCATCACTGCTTTACACAGCGCCACGGATTTAAGCGGGGGCAGGCACTTGTTCGCGGCGACACAACAGGCCATCTACGAGTTAAACGAATACGCAGGCGAGTGGCGCATTTTGGGCGATGGCTTCGGCCCCAGTGGGGCGGACATGCAAACCCGCTTCGAGATTCGCAATATTGGTGATTGCGTGGTTTTCACAAACAACTTCGACAAAGTACTGAGCTACAAAATTGGCAAGCCACATTATGGCTGTCAGATAACTGCCTTGGAGGAAATTGAGGATTTGTGGAAGATTTTGAAAGTTGAACGTGTTGCTGTTCTGGCCGCTTACAAGGGGTTGATGTTTTACATGAACGTTCACATGGACGGGCGCCGGTTTGCAAACCGCATTATTTGGTCAGACTACAACGTACCAATTTCAGTTGACCCGGCCAAACAAGACAGCATTGCCGGTTACATTGACTTGCCGGCGGGCGAAGACATTTACAGCGCAGTTGAAATGGCTGGGGGGCTGTTTGTGATTACAAACAGGGGGATTTATTCTCTCGGTCTTACCGGCCAATCCGAAAATCCGGTTGGAGTTGATAGCGTTTACTTGCACGCAAATGGCCACAAATGCCCCGCATACAAATACTTAATCGCATCAACCGGCGAGCAAATCTATTACTTGGGGCGCGATGGCGTTTATGAGTATGCGCCGTGGTACAGGGAGCCGCAACTTGTCAAATGGCTGACTGTCGCCGCGAAAAAGATGGTTGAAGAAATGCAGCATAATTCATGCGCCATGCATACTGCCGGATTCAATGCCAATACCGGCGAGGTCTTTTTCAGTTACATCAAAAGCTACCGGACATATCCAACATGGTGCTTTGTATTCAAGCCGGCGCAAAGTTACGCCTATTACTGCGATTATGGTTTCACGGCATTCTGTAATCATTTGCCCGACCGCCGCATAACCGTGCAGGATTTTCTTTTGAGCAGAGCTATTTGTGACCCGGCCAATTTCAATTTCGTCAAGGAAGGCATCCCGACTTACCAAAGAACAGCATCAACATCGCCGGCTTACATCATCAATAATGAAAAGATTGTTTTCGACGGGATGGAAATTGAGAATTACTTTTCGGCCAATGAAGCCTACCAGGATTCATTGTGCGCATCATTCGGTGACGCAGATTTTGAAAGTCAATTTTGCGCCGATTGCAATACGGGGGCAATATTCATCGGCGCATCTGCGTATGATAAAACCCTGAAGGAATTTGACCCCAAAATGCGCCGCGAATATCTGCTGGCTGAGAACGCGACACCACCCAGTACCAATGGCTTGGCCAGAGAAACAACGCAAGGCATTTATGAAAAAGGCGGATATAAATCAATTGTTACCATCGGGCCGATTGATTTTGGAGCGCCGATTGAAGACAAGTTGCTGACGGCTTATAGGCTGAAGGGGTGCCCCATACCAGACACTTATCCGCCGGTTGACGCGGCTTTGCGGATTGGCACTTCGCATGTTGCCCTTGACCCGAATCAGGAAAACTGCGGTGTAACATGGCGGAACTGGATATTTGCGCCATTCCAATGCCCGCAGACGAGGACGGGCCAACAATATCAACAAGCGGGATTGGCTCCAGGTTACGACATCAGCCGAGGCCAATTGAACATCAAAGGGCAATTCATCTACATCCAATTAGCTTTGGGCGGCAAAAATAATGGCGAATACACCTATGCCTATGGCGGAAGCGGTTTTTTGACAGCCATCAACCTTGAGATTAAAGTATAATATGGCTGACAAAACCATCATAGGCCCCCTGCGGCCAATTGAAGCAATAGGGCGCGGACGAGAATGGAAAGAAGACGAAATACCAGCGCCGCCTGAATTACCGGATGATGTGCTCAAACGCTTCCCAAGCTTGACAAAATGGCAGGAAGATTTCAAGAATTATATGAAGAGAACGTTAAGCCAAATCACTGGCGGGAGATAATTTATGCCTAACTCATGGAATACATCTGAGTACGATTTCTGGCAATGGTTGGGAAGAGCCAACCCATACAAGAATCCAGCCACCAAATTATTTGATGAATGGGGTGACTTAGGGCGCGGTGTCAATTGGGCGAATGAACAAATCGCACGCCGCAATAACCCGTTCAACTTCAATTTCCTTACTGGCCAGCCAAATCAGCCATCTGGCAATGCAGGCGGCGGTGCCGGTGGCGGTTTTGGGGAATGGGGTGCCCCCGGCATCACAACCATTCGGCGCACCAAAAACCCGGCCATTGACGCCGCGTTGGCAGGCGGACTGCGTTCCTTGAATCAAATCCGCGCTGGAGACGAAGGCGCCATTTCGCGGTACTTGAAGGCTTTGGGATTGGGGCAGGGCGACAAGGATACTGCACAAGAAACAGACTGGATGGGCAGGGTTTACTCCGGCCAGTTAGCCAATGAATTGGCGGCACCGTTGAACGCTTATCAGGGGCAAATGGAAGGTTTGATAAGCGGGCTGAGCGGCAACCTAGCCGGCCTCCGCAACCAGTATGGCCAGACAATGAATCAAAACCTTGCCAATTTGACCCAGCAACTTGCTGATAGCCGTGAACGATACGGCAGTGAAATGCGCGGGTTGATTGGCAAAGAATCATCAGGTTTGGCGGATTTGCTCAAGGAATATGGTCAATCCGCCCGTGCTGCCACTGATTTGGCTGAGGCGAAAGCAATGGCTGGCCTAAAGGCGATGGCCGCAAGTCAGGGCATGGGGGGCGGTTCATTGACGGATAGGTTGGCCTTGAAAGCCCAACAGGAAGCCGAAACTGCGCTTGCAAAAGAATTGGCCGGCAAAAAGGAAGCCAATTTCTTGCGCACAGCAGATTTGACAAAGGCCTTGACCGATAAACTTTTTGGGGTTGAAAGAGAAGATATTGGTTCGCTGGCAAATAAACGCTTTGGTATTGATGAGGCTCTGGCCAACCTCACTCGCGGCGATGTTATGAGTGAGTTTGGGCAACGAGCGGGCCTGGCCAGCCAACTGATGGGGGCGCGGCGTGGGGATATAGCGAGTATTCAGGAAATGGGCAACCAACTGGCAGGCCGCCGGCAGGCATTGAGAACTGGGCAAGCAGCCAATTACTTGCTTGAACCGCAAATGCGCAGGATGCTCTTGGGCGATTACCTGAGCAAGTTGGGCGGCATATCAAATATTGACCTCGCCAATGCGTTCTACGGTGTAACAGACAACGGCCCCAATTACCCGACGCCGCGTCAGTCTAATCCATTCGCATTTCTGGGGGCATTACCGCCGTCGCCGATTTATAATTATCAACCCATCAATTATCCTGATTTGACCGATTACCTGACAGCCACCAATCCGGGAGTCAAGACGGCGAAAAAGAAGGGGAACATTGATTTCGCAAGGTTATACAATGCATACGCTGGCGCCATGAATCCGATTCTGGGCGCGTTATTCGGCTTATCACCAACAAATGAAGAAGAGGAGTATTAACGGGTTATGGCATTTGGTTCATCATTAGATTCGCTGCAGGCTTCAATCCTGAACATTGCGCGAGCGCAGCAAGAGCAGGAAGCGCAGGATTATTACCGCGCTCTTAGCGCCGCTATGCAGCTTCGCCAAATACCAGCGGCTGAATCGCTTCAGGCAGCGCAATTGGCGCGGCAACAGGATTGGGACGCCATTCAGGCCCAGGAACGGGCGGCGCAATTGGCTGAAGTGAAACGACGCAATGACATCGCGGCGCAACAGGCGGCAGCGGCTGCTCAATATCGGGATGAATACCTGAAGATGCTGCAAAACAAACAAGAAAACCAGCCAATCCCATTGGCCGAAATAAACAAGGCCGATACTTTGGCATCTACGGGCGAATATACATTGGAACAATTGTTAAGCATGTTCCCGTGGGCTACTGAAGCGCATAAATCTCGCTGGAATGAGCTTATCAACACAGCCAGAAAAAAGAAGGCTCAAGAATATCAAAATGCAGCTTCTGCTGCCGAGGTGCTCAATGCCTTCAATGAATTGGGCAATCTGAAGAATACAATTGAGAAAGCCGCGGTTGAAAAAGACAAATTTGCCCTTGACCCCAATGCTTGGAAAAACTTGGAAAAGAGCCTATTGCAGCACAAACTTATCAGTGGGCCGGCTTATAATGTGAAGTACAGTGACAGTGGATTTTCATTCGACCATTCAACACCAAGGTATGAGCCGGCATTTGACCCCGCGCAGTTGCTTGACAAAATCAACCAAGAACTGGCCAAGCTTCAGCCGATGGTTGATACTCTCAAGAAATCCCCCAAGATACCAATTATACCAACTCCCCAAGGATATATGCCCGCCATTCCCAATCCATTGGCGGCAGCTTTTGAAAAACAGCCAGCGCCAAAGCAGGCGTCGGCACCACGGCAGATAACATTGCCTCAACCGATTGCCGACCTTCCACTTAAATACCGGCAGGCACTATTAGCGACCGCCAAAACCAATGCGCTTGAGGCATTGATGCAACCAGAGCTGGCTGACCCGATTTCAAAGCTCCCACTTGAATATCAAAAGGCGCTATTGGCGCCTGTTCTGACCAATGCGCCGGCGGCTTTACCGCCAGGGAACTTTATACTAGCCGAGTACCAGCAAGCATTGCTGGATGCTGCCAAGACCAATGCACTTGCGGCACTAGCCGTAAAACAATTGGAAGCCCAACAGGTTTCACAACAGCCTAGAAAACCGCAGCAATTCATAAGGGACACAACCGAACCGACTCCAGCCCAGCAGGCTGTCGTGCCGCCGATGCGTCTTAGTGGCGAAATTTATACTGGCAATTTGGTAGATGGCAAAAACTACAACATTGCAGGTATCATTTATCAGTGGGATGCGAAGACGCACAAATTCCGCAAAGTAAAACCTTAATTGAAATCAGGGCGTATGGCAGACTTCTACATTTCTGATGATGAAGACCAGCAAGGTGTGCAGCAAGATGTAACGCCTCAGGCTGAACCCAAGACTGATTTGGACAACCTGTACAAGCAGATTATTCAAAAAGATGAAATCAGCCCTGAGGAAGCCGCGTTCATTGAGGCGAAAAAGTTCCCTGATGGCAGGCCTAGGGAGGCTATTCTGACTGCCGCGCCGGAGAAGCCGTTGTATAAAAAAATCCTTGAATTTCCGCAAAGAGTCGCGCCGGGACTTTTCGGCAGACCGGAAGGAGAATGGATAGGGGACCCCGATGATGAGGAAAACTACCGGAAATTGAATGAGGGAGCGATAGCCGCATTATCTCATGGGCTTATTAACAGGCTTGTTCCAGATGTAAAAGCAGAGCAGGTTCAGAAATTTGCTGATAGATTGGCAAATGCGGTGCAAGGTAAATTTGGGGAGCCGCAACCACGCAAGAAACCAAGTGATGCGGCAGGCTATACGGCTGGTGCAATCAATCTTATCAAAAATCTGCTCGATATTTTTACAAGCCCAGCGGGTTTTGTTGGTGGTTTGGGCGGTATTACGCGGCAGGCGCCAAGAGTAATCGCTGGGTTATTTGCGCATTCACTTTTGAAAGACCTACCAGAATCCGCCCAAGCGGCTGGTTACGCATCAGTTTCTGGAACGCCACAAGAGAAAGTGGAACGGCTGGGCGGATTGGCGGCTAACTTGCTTTTTGCGGGGACGTCTGCTTTTCATACTGCTGCCCCTAAAAAACCGGGGCAGGCTGGAGGGGCAAAGTCGTGGATGGAGCAGATATTGCCGGGGATGACGGATGAAGAATTTAAAGCTTATGATGTAATGCGTGACCGAGCAAGAGAATATGCGCTTGCTAAATGGCGGCTTGAGAATGGCAAAGCAGAACCCGGTGATTTCGGAATCGTTTCTGATTTTGAGAATGCTGCCGAATTTAAAGATTTTGAAAAACCGCTCAATAAGGCATTTTTTACATTTTCAAACTTGCCGCCCAAAGTTGTTGGGGCAATGCCACCAGAAATGTTTCGTTTGTGGCGTTGGGTAACTTATAAAGCTTTTTCCAATGCAGGAAGTCCAGGATTCAAAAAAATATATGCATCTCGCCTTCATGCAGGTTTGCTTGAGCAAGGCGACACCAAAACCGCTGGATTGCTTGAAAATGAACTTCGACAAAGTGAATCCCCGGAATTGAGGGAGCACGCAAAACAGTTAACGAAGGCGAGATATGATTATTATGAAAAACAAAAACAGGCGCGTCAGGATATAGAGGCTAGCCTCAGGGAGAGAGGCGTAACTTCTCCAGGAATGCCTCAGCCAGAACGGCCACGAATTAGAATTGTGGCTGAAGGAGCCGGCGAACCTAAAACTGAGCCATCCCAAGGGCCAATTGATACTTCGTTGAAAGCTGGGGAACAAAAGCCCACCGAGCCTGCTCAAAAGCCTGCCATCCCGCCTGAAGAACAACCGCCGCCACCGCCAGCTCAAACAGTTTTTGGGAAGATGGGGGCGTTAGAATTATTTGATGAGTACAAGAAGGTGCTCAGTCAAAACGATTTCGCATTGGCGGAAGAGGCTGAAGCCCGAATGAGAGAAATAGCGGAGCAAAGCCCAGACGCAGAGGAGCGCCAGCTTGCCCAGAAAATGTTGGAACCAATGAGGCAAATGCGCGAGGCGCAGGAAACGCTTTACCGGGTTCAAAAACAACAAGCCGCCACAAGGCCGGCGCAGGAGAATAGGCCTGCTGAACAGGCACAACCCGTTGAACAGGCGCCCGCTGTTGAACAAAGACCGCAAGCGCCGCCGCCGCCCGATTATAACAACATGGGCGTTCTGGAATTATTCGATGAACACAGAAAAGCTACAAATGCGGGGAATTTCCAATTAGCAAATGAACTTGAAGAGCGGATGAGGAGAAGGGTAGAAGAAGCTCCAGACGAAACGGCCCGCGAAAATGCCCAAAGGCTATTGAATCACATGATACAATTGCGTCAGGGGCATGAAGAGCTGGCGAAATTAAAAGGAAATCTCGCTCAACAAAGACAGCCAGCGACTGAGGCGCAGAAGCCAGCACCTGAAGCGCAGCCGGCAGGACAACAACAGCAAGAACAACGGCCATCCCATGACTTATGGAGTTTCCTGCCTGAAGAACCAGAAATTGTTGATGCTGCTTATGTGGCTTCTTTGGAATATCTCTATGATAGAGCCATCGAACAAGGCGACCATTTACTCGCCGATGAGATTGAACGGCGCCTCGATGATTCATTGATTAGAATTCGTGATAAAGAGGTCATGGGGGTTGCCGTTGACCAGTTGAGAAGAATGCGAAAGGCGCGTGCGGCAAGGCAGCAAGAAGCTGAAAAAGGGCTGCAAGAAAAGCAGCAAGAAGCCGAAAAAAACAAAAAGCGTGAGACATTAAGAAACCTTTTGAATAACGAAACAAAGGTAGATGAGTCTTTTATTCTAACTCTCTCTATCCTTCATGATGAGGCGCTTAAAGACGGCCTTTTCGATGTTGCCAAGGAAATTGAGGAGCGGATGGCACAGGCGCGTGGGCAAGTTGAAGGCAACGATAACCTGCAATCGCTGATAGATGCACACTTACAGGAGCTAATAAAAAAGCGTGAAAGTAAACAAAATCAGGCGCAACAGCCATTAACAACGAATATACAAACTGGCGCTGAACCGGCAGCGAATGCCCCAGCCACTCCCGAAAAACCGTTGCCGACAAATTTGGCCACGGGTGCCAAGCCAGAAGAGCAGAAAAGCCCACCGGCATCGGTTATGGCACCTGAAACGCCAGCAACCAAACCGCCCGAACAAACCGCCGCGCCAAAAGCTGGGCCGCCGAAACCGCCGGAACCGTTGGCGCCAGCAGCAGAAAAACCAGTCAAACCGCGTCCCCCGGCCCCGACTACTGGCGTGACGCCATTGCCAACACCAATAACAACCAGCGAACAAAAAAAGGAAAAGCCGGAGAGCGAGAAACCCGCACCAGTTTTGCCAACAAACTTGGGAGCGGGCCAAAAATCTGAAGAGAAAAAAGTTGCCCCTGAAAAACAAGCGCCGACGGCAGTTTCGGCACCAAAGCCGGTCAAGATAAGAGCCACGCTTTGGGCTGACGGCTCAGTCGAGACACAAGATGAAGAGGTCACGGGCTTTAAATTTGCAAGAGATGAAAACAATAGGATATTCGTAAATAAGTATGGCATAGCTGAAATCACAAATGGTGAAGATTCTTACAGAATTTTTATTAAAAAATTGTCGCCAGAAGCCAAGCGTGAATTAGGATGGGACGAGGCAAGCGTTGTTTATGAGCCACCAATATCGCCAGAAGTAGAAAAGCTTTTGGATGAATTAAGGGATATTCATGCAAGTAAAGAATATGAACAGGCGTCGCAGAAAATACTGGCGCAGAAACGCTCGCATTTAACTAAAGATGAAGAGCGGGCATTCAACCGGTCACGTGAAATATGGAATGAAATTAGTAAATTGCCCCCAGAATTAGCAGCGGAACTGCCAGACGATGCTTTTAGAGAGTGGCAGGATTCAAGGCTCGATAACTTTTCAATTCAAAGCGCGAAAGAATTACACAGGGCATTTCTTTTGCGAGGCGAGCCAATTGCCGCTGAAAATATAGAAAATAAATTGGCCGAGACTCTCGTTAATGTGCATAGCAAGCATCCTGATGACCGTGCAGAAGCGAAAAGACATAATAAAGAAACCAAAGCCGTGATAGACGAATTATGGCGGGCACGGGAAGAATACAAGAAGAACAAAAAAGCGACTCCACCGGCACCAGCGCCAGCAGAGCCGGCAAAGCCGATTGAATTGAAGCCAACGCCGCCAATTCCGACAGGGGCCAAGGTTGAAGTTGTTGGCAAAGGCGATGACAAATATCCTGGTGTTTATTCAATTTTGCCGCTTTCAGAATTGCAGGCATCGCATACGGAGACCTTCTCGCCAAATGAAAAGTATCCTTTGAGCAATACCCGCCAGTATCATTTGGAAAGCCAGAAAGCTGAGCGGGATAAAGTGAACAAGGGCGCCTACGAACCCATACCAGACCTGCTGGTTGAGCCTTCAGTTTCGGCTTCAGTCGGCCCGCCAGTTGTTGCTTGGGACAGAGGCACTGGTCAATGGGTTGTTCTGGGCGGGAATGGCCGGACTTTGATGTATAAGATTATGCCCGAAGAAAAACGGGCGCAAGTCCATGAATATGCGAAACAAAGCGCCAAGAAACTTGGGTTGCCGGAACCGAAAACTCCCGACGACGTCATCGTCCGAGTAATTGACCCAATTGATACATCAACACGAGAAGGGCGCGAGGCGGCCAATCGAATAGTTGACAGCCTTAACCGCTCTGACATGTTGAGCCGCAGCCCGTTCAACATGGGGAAAGATGATGCGCGCAATATTCCCGATGATGATGCTCTTCAACTTTTGGATGAGCTAACTGAAGCCGCGCCTAATCAGACAATCAATATTTACAGGAGGTTTGTCGAACGAATGATAGGCTCTGGGAAGATTGAACAAGCTTCGCGCGCCTCAATTCTCGACAATGATGTTGATGTAAGAACTTATGTTGAAAGCTTTCTAGCCGAGAAAGCATTTCCGAACTCAACAATCCCGCGGCTCATGGCGGACAGCAACACGCCGGCCACAATTAGGGGGTTGATGAAGGTTGCAATGCCAACCGTATTGCGGTTGCGCTCACAAAAGACTGCATTTGGCGAAAAACTCGCCAATGTTATAACAGGCGCTTTGGATAAAGTCAGCCTTGCTTCTGATGATATTTCAAAGATTTCAAGCGCCCTTGAAATGGCATCCGGCCAATCTGAATTGGGCGAATCAGAGGCGAGTAAGGCGGGGCGCGCCCTCATTTATCTGCTCCAGAAATATGCCAATGTAAAAACCGATAAGAAAACAAAGAGCCAGGCCGCCCTGTCGGTATGGGGCAAGATATTCAATTACCTCGACCAAGCCTTGGCGAATCAAAAAAAACAAGGTGGGGGCGAAAATCTGTTTGGCACAGTGGAAGATGATGCCTTGGTGTTCAGGCGGACATTGCAGGGCATAATGACCGAAAAGGAATATAAGAGCTTCGGTTTGAAGCCTGTTTCTGAGGACTCGCAAACACCGCCTAGATTCGGCTATAACATCCCGGCACTGGAGCGTGCTATTAGTGAGACTACCGGCAAATTACCCACCAGTATAACCATGGGCGCGACGAAAGTCGAAAAGCCCACCAAACCTGCGGTAAAACCGAAAGGCAAAGCCAAGGTTGCGCCCGTGGAAGAAAAACCGCCTACCACTATCAGAGCCGGTGAAGAGGAAGTAAAACCCACAGAGCCGCCTGCCAAACCGCGAATAACGTCTGGGCAGGAAGCTAAAAAAAAAGAAACGGTTCCAATAAAGCCTGAGGAAGAAAAGCCTGCGCCGGAACCGACACTGGACGAACTCAAGGCAGAGCGGGACGCCTTGGAAAGACGCCTGAAGAAATATGGTGAATTACCGCCCCGTGACCAAGCGCGGCTTGAAGAAGTCAAAATGGCCATTGAAAAAGCGGAATTGGGCCAGGAATACCTGCCGCAAACCAAACAGGCCATTATTCCTGACGAAGAGACACTCAAGAAACAGCAGCGTTCTTTTGTTGAGAAAAAGGCTAAAGAAGGCACATTAAAGCCCCAAGGTGAACAGGAAAACTTGGAGGAGGGGCGAAAGCAACCTGAATTATTGCCTACTGGGCAGGGGGATATTTTCAGTGGGCAACCATACAGGCCGACTCCCAAGCCGGCAGAAAGTCGCCCCGCCGCGGAGATGCCCAAGCCGCAGGTAGCACAACCCCAGCCAGCGGTTGCAAAGCCGGCTGAACAGCCGAAACCTGCCATTACGCAGGCGCCTGTGGAAACCAAGGGGCGTTCGTATCAGCAAGTGATAACGCCTGATTTCGGCAAAAACAACAAGACATTCAGGCGTTCTGCTTTTGATGGCGCTCGACGGGCAATGCCAAAACCGCCGTCAGCCCAACAAGACCCGAATGGCCTAAAATTGTACACGAATGCCTCGACTGTTGGCGGTTTCCTTTATGAAGCTGGCGTAAGGGACTTCAAAGAATGGGAACGCTTGATGCGCGAGATGTACGAAACGCCGGATAATCCGCGTACAAAAGACACTAATTATTGGCAGAAAATCTACAAGAACGCCCGCATGATGCTAGATGAAGAGGGTGGCGAATCTTTGGCCGCAATACCAGCAAAAGGGCCAGGTGATTTAATTATCGGGCCGGAAGGCGAGCAGAGAGGCGGGGCGGAAGGCGAAAAGAAAACAGTCGAAGTGCAGTTTGTACCGCATCCTTCCAATCCCAAGCTGCTCATAGCAAGACCTGAATACACAAAGCCGGCGCCTGACCATTTGGAGCGCCTTGCACGAGAACACCCTGAATTGGCCAATCTGCGCAATTCACTTGCGCCGCATCAGGTTGAAGCATTCAACACGATGTACAGCGCGATTACCCGCCCACACCCAAACAAGGCCGGACTATTGGCCGATGGCACGGGGGCTGGCAAGACGCGGGTTATGCTTGCGTTGGCTCATGCGATTGCGGTTTCCGAAAAAAGGCCGGTTATCATGGTTGTTCCGCAAGCCGTGCTGAAGGCCAATTGGGCCAAGGGAACGTCCAAGGGCGGGTCGTATTTCAAGGACGCCAAGCAAATGGGGATACCGCTCGTATTGGCACGTGAAGGCGCCATACGCCCAGGTGAAATTATAATTACAACCTATGAGAACGTGGGCAAATGGGCGGATGCAATGTCGTGGTTCCCGGCCAGGTCAGAAAATGCTGCCTTTGTTATTTTTGATGAGTCACATTATCTGAAGACGCCGGATAGTCGCAGAACAATTGAAGCCAAGGCCATGATTAGAAGGGCAAACAAAGTGCTCTTTTCAAGCGCCACGCCGGCGGACAAGCCGGTTCATATTCATTACCTCGAAACGCTCGGTATTGGGCGATTCGATGACGTGATGAAAAAGCTTGGCTATGAAAAGGTGCAAAGACAAGGCCGGCGACAGGATGGCACCCCATACGATTATTACACTTGGGAAATAGCCCCTCATGTTACGGCACAAGAAATTGCAAAACGTTACTCGGAATTGTTCGATAAACTGACCGCAGACGGTGTCATGATTAAACGCGAGATTTCAATGGCTCCCTTGAATATTCGCGTGCTTGAGTTTGAAACGCCCGATGAAGCCAGAATGATAATTGATGATTTCGAGTTTTTCTATTGGGAGCATAAGACATCCAATACTGCGCTTGACAGGGCTAATCTGATGATGATTTGCCGGCGATATTTGGAGCCGTTCAAAATACCGTTCGCCACCAACATTGCCCTGAAAGAGCTGAATAACGGGCGCAAGGTGGTCATATATCTTTCACGAGTCAACCAGGCTAAAGCCGGAGCGTGGAGTGGTAAGGGTCTCGAAAAAACATATCACAAACATTCAGATATTGCTTCCACCCTTGATGAACTCAGGAATGCCTTGATTGAATCCGGTGTTGAGGAGGATAAGATTGGCGAGCTAAGCGGCAGGATGACGGAAGAAGAAATCCATGATGCCGTCAAGAATTTCAATGAAGGCGATGTGCAGGTTTTGATTTCGACCGTTGAAACTGGCGGGGCGGGTATCAATCTGGACGATGCTACCGGCAACCATCCGCGCTCGGTTATCTTCATGACCGCGCCGTTCAGTGGAATTGAAAACGTGCAGGCGCTTGGGCGTGTCAACAGGCTTACAACCAAGAGCAATTCAAACATCTACTATCTGTTCACCAAACATCCGATTGATGAATGGAACTCGGACATCGTGATGCACAAACTGCGGCTCATGGGCGCGACGGTTAAGGGCCAATTGGCGGGGCTGGATGAAATTCTGCGGGATAGGGAGCGCGCCAAAATGTTTGATGACTTAACGGAAGAGAATTTGGAAGCGGACATCAACACGGCCAAGTCGCCAGAGGAATTGCTGAAGGAATACTTGCAAAGGGGCAGAAAAAAGAGAGGCGCCATACAAGGCGGAGCTGCAAAGGGTGAGGGCGAAGCCGCAAAGGGCGAAGGGCAACCCGTTAAGACAGCGCCGTTCCCAAGTGTTCCGTGGCGTGAGGTGCGCACAAAAGATGGCGGCAAATTCTATGTTTATCCTTTGAAACCTGACGCGCCGGAAACAAAAGCGTTCTGGGATTGGTGGCATGAACAGGGTGGCAAGGAAAATAAACTCGATATCAGGGTGCGAAAAATACCTGAGAAATACCGCAAGACCCAGGGCGCAGATTGGGAAGTTGTAGCAAATGCACCTTATGAAAAAGGCGCAGCCGCCAAAGAACCGTCAACCAATGTTGAAACCGGCACAACTGAATCACCGCCGAACCCTGATGAAAACCTCATCAATCCAATCAAAAATGGTGTTGATGATGTGTCGGATAAACTGGGCACAAGACCTGATATTGAAATTGATAATGAGGAAAAGCCTAAGAAACCGGGCGAAGAAGAGGGCGAAGAGGGCCTGAAGGGCGCGCCGCGGTTATCCATCTATTATGATACCGGAACTGGCCGTATTGTTTTGAGGCCGCGCGAATTGGCGAAGGAACTTGAGCTGTTTGGCAGCGACGAAAAAGCCAAGCAAAATTACATGGAAGCACTTGGCCGCCATGAAGCCATCCATCATGCCGCCCTTGAATTGCTTGACCCCATAGAAGCCGCCAGCATTGCGGTATGGTTGCGTGAACGGCATCCCAAGAAATACAAGAAATTCGTGGAATCGTACACTGGTGGGCGCGATGTTGAATTGAGTGATTTCCAAATTGGCCACGAAATTTACAGGGCGGAACTTGAGCGCATTTTGTATGGGCGCACCACGGAAAGTTACCGGCCTGAAAACTTGTCGCTGTTCAAGGTGGCAAGAGAATATGTTCATTCGATAATTGCCAGAGTGCTCAGGTATATCCGCAGCAAGCTGGGGATGGAAAACGAACTGGATACTTTACTTGCACGTGCCCTTGAACGCATAAATGCAGAAAAGATTGAAGCCAACAAGCAGCGGCTTGATGCGCAAATACGCGGCGAACCAATTGAAGAATTATCGGATTCTGAGGTTCAGAATCAACCCGGCAAAAACCTCGCCGCGATGCCGGCTGCGCCCGAAGCCTCTCCGGCCGAGCAAAAGAAGGTGTTTGAAAAAATCAAAAACACCTATGATAACGTGGCAAAAGCCAGAATTGATTTGTATAAGAACGCAGAGGGGGTTATCAGGACAAAGGCGTTGAATGATTATCAGGCGCACAGGGCATTTAGTTTGTTGCATGATGTTACCAAGGCATTGAAGATTGAAGTTGCCGCACTGCCGGAAACCCAAATAGACCCCATTACCGGCGAGCCATACAAGAAATCATACTTATCCGACGACTTCATCCATCATTATCAAGACATGCTGAATCGCGAGGTGGAAAAGGGCGTTCTCAAGCCGGATGAAGCACAGCCAAAATTACGCGCCTTGCGCAGGGCGCAGATATTGGCTGACAAGGTCATTCGCGCAAAGGCGTGTACGAAGCTTTTGAATGAATATGAAGCCCGTCAGGCAACACTCAACAAGCTTGTCGAACTTGGCGTTTGGAAACAATCCGACATGGCGTATCAAATGGAACTCAAACGCCTAGAGGATATTCACAATGAATTTGAAAAGATACGCGACGGCAGCAAATTTGGCGAGAACAGCCCGGAGGCAATCATGCAGGATGTTATGCGGTTGCGCGATTTTCAGAAAAACGAGATTGATTATCGCGCACGCCAGAAAGCCCTGCAGTTAAGCACGGTTCGCAACGCGTTTGGCTTGGAAAATGTTGAAGGCGGCACATTCCAAGAGGTTTTGGATGCTGTTAAAAAACTGACCGGCATTCATGCGCAAAAGGCGCACAGCGAATTACTGGACAAACTGATGGAGTTTGAGGCGCTTGCGCAGCGTGTTGATGCTGATTACGAGGCTGCCCGCAAAGAATTGGGGGCCGAGATTGAAAGATTGAGCAAGGAACTCAATGAAGCCGAACTGAACAGGGCCTGGGCGGTTGTGCATTTGACCGATTACCTGAATGCGATGAAGGGCAAAATGACGCTTGACGGCACCTTCTTCACCAATGATGAACTTGAAGATGCAGCGTCACGGCTAACTGGCATTGGGATGTTTGTGCTTGACCTTGCGAAACGCAAGCCTGATTTGACCGCCAACGAATTGATGACGTGGTTGTTGAATAGCAATGCCAACCTGCCTGAAATTCCGCGACAAATTGCCAATCTTTTGGGCATTCGGTTCACAAATAACGAAGAAGGCCAGCGTGCGCTTGTCAACTTGCCGCAGATGCCCATCTCCGATGAAGCCGTGGCTGCGATGTTGCGATATGCCCAGCGGCTGCCGGGCTTTGCGTCGGCTTTGGCGCGTGTTTTTGAGAAAGCAAAGGCCGAATGGGACAACAATCCGGGTGTCCGACTCGCGCAGATTATTGCGCTCAACCGCCAAATAGAGAATTTGGAAGGGAAAGCCAAGCTGAAGGCTGAAAAGGCGCTGCAAGAAATGCTGAATCGCTTCGTCCAAGACGAAACCGCTGTTATGTCTCGCAGTGAATTGGCTGCCAAAGGCCTGTTAGAAGCGTTGAAACAAAAGCAAATCCGGTTGAAAACATACGAGTATGCCAAAGCCTTGTTCGATGAAGTGCGTGGGGCTGAAGGTTACGCTGATTTTCAATTCCAAGTGATGAGCGGGCCGGCGGGCGGCGCAAAAGTCATGCTGCATAAATCGGACAGGGCAATAGTTTTGAGCGGCTTTAGTATTCCGCGGCCAGATGGCAAGCTTGAATCAGTGGCGCCGGTGCTTTTGAGCACTGACTTTAACTCACCATTCTATTTGCCCAACAAAATTGGCGCGATTATGGATTGGCGCAATAAAGCCGAAGAATACGTCAATGGCTATTACCGCGCCATGAATGATTATAACTCAGGCGCAACTGATAAAACGCCGATACAAGCCGGATATAATCCGATGATAGTTGCCGGCTTGGAAGAAGAACTTAAACCAACATCTAACCTTGCCTCCCTGTATTCAGCAACATGGGCGATACCGGAACAGACATTGCGCAGCAACAAATTCCTTGCCAACCTGACAAGACTCGGCTTGTTCCGGCAACTGAATGAAGGCGCTCTTCAATTGCAGGGGCCGTTCGGGGCGCAGGTAGCATCTGATGTGGCAGATTTGACTGCAGTTGAAATGAAGTTGCGCACTTTATTTGACCAGAAATTGCACCCTGAATTTGCCGAGATACCCAAATTACGCAAGGCCGCACTCGACTCGCATCGTGATGACCCGATGATAAGAACTCAGGATGATTACCGCCGTTTCATTTTCAATCCAATGGGCGAGCACCTGCGGCAATTTGGCGTTAGTTTGGCCGCCGGCGATAGAATAGGCCCTGGTAACCTGCGAGTAACGGCAGCAGACCTTGAGCTTTTCAAACGATTGTACGACCTTGACGTTCAAATAAGAGAGGTGCTTGCCGGCCATTCAATCCGCGGGCTTGTCCGCCGCGAAGCACAAATCATCACGCCGACTGGCGAAAAAGCAACCATTGAATATCGTAGCAGGGCAATTCCAGTAGGCGAGATGGGCACCAGCCGCATCATCAACAGGTCAGGGGAAGATTTTGTCCGGCAGTTGTCCGAAGTGTTGCGATTGGTTGATGAGATGGAGAAGAAGAATCCCGGTTCAACAGCCATTACTTATGGGGATTTGAGCAAATCCAATCATCATCCGCTAATTGACTTCTACAACTCAGAAGAGGCGCAGAACAAAATGTTGTACAGCCATATCTCGGCGGCTGGACGCACTGATTTGGCAAACAAACGCAGTCCGTTGATGACCAAGCTTGAAATGCGCCTTGCGGAAAAAATACGCTCCGGGAAACTTACACGCCCCCTATTCACTGTTGATGATTATGTTCGCGGCCTTCTTGATGCGGCTCAGGAACTGGAAATTAAAGGATTAAGCTATGAGCAGGTGGCCCGTGAATTCCTTGGTGAACTGGCCAAATACAACAAGTACGCCCTTGATTTGGCTGCGGATATGCCCAAGGAAAAAACGTCCGAGGCATGGATTGCCGCCGCGTCCAAGCTGACTGAATTCACCACTGAAGCCAACCTGCTCAAATTACCCGGATGCTATTATGATTACTCTGTTTTGACTGATGCCGACATTGCTTCCAAGGTTGTGCGCGGCCTAGCAGAATGGAATGTTAAACTGGTTACATCACTGCGCCATGCCGCCGATGATTTGAGCAACCGGATAAGACTGGTTGAAGAGGGCGTTAAAAAGCCTGAAGAGATTTTGAGTGATTACAATGGCGATGTGTTTCTGGCCCGCGTTATTCGGGACACAACACGGCAGCTTGCTGATGATGTTCTGGCCAAGCAAGTCCATCAATCTGACCTTGCCCAAAAGGCGTATGACATACACAGCTTGCTAGTTGGCAACTGGCTTACTTCGCCGGCGGCGGCTGGCAACAACGTGCTCTTCTCGACAGTGGCAGCCTTTGATTTGATGGCCAAGATTGGAAATTACAATCGTGTTGTCGGCGGGCTGATGACGGCAATCAATATTTTGAAGACCCTACCCAAGGCTGTCATTCAACTCGCCGGCGGGCTGGCATCTTATGTGCCTGGCTCAAAAGCCGCCGTGGATTGGCTGATTAAGAATCATCCTGAAATTTACCAGAGCATAATCAAGTGGGCGCATACACTTCGGTTGGATTCAATTTATGATGAACTCCAAGGCCTTCATGAAACCGGTCTCGCCACTGATGAAAAATCGCTGAGGCAACAATGGCAGAAAATCATCAGCGAGGTTCAATATCCGGCGACCAAGGCTGAGCTATACCAAAAGGAAAGTGGCCCGCTTGGAAAGGCAGCCACCTACGCGGGTGCCGGCTTGCGTCTTACAGCGGCAGGCGTGAATCGAATTTCGGCTGTTCGATTCACAGACGCGCTCATCAACGCAAACAGCCTGTTCTTTGTGGATAAAATCCGCCGGCAACTCGAATACACCGCCCGCCAATACCTGAAGCGAATTGAACAAATGCAGGCTGAAGGGAAGTTGGGCGATAAATTTGACCCAACCAACAAAGAATGGGCGGTTAAGCCAGAAGAATTTTCACACAGATTGTTGAAGGGCGACCAGCTTGCCAACATTGCCTACATGCGTTCATGGTTGCGTTTGAATACGGGTGCGGAATTGGAGCAGCTTTTCCTCGACTACGGCAAGAGATTGAAGGCCGACCCTGACGCTCAACTTTGGGACAACGAAATGCAACAACGCCTAGTCAGAGGCATAGTGGCCCATATTAACAAGCCGATACCTGGGCGCAACAGGGCGATATTGATTGGCAAGGACAGGTTCCTGACGTGGTTTGCGATGTTGCAAGGGTACACGGGCGACCTTCTGTTGAAATTAACGGATGGTTTCCGCTCTGCGCATGGGGCTGCGTCATATCAACGCATTCTCACGCCCACCTTGTATTTGATGGGGTTGGCCGCGATGGCGGCTTATGCTGGCGGCACCGCCTTAACATATCGTGATTGGTGGGCTTACTTGTTTGAAGGCCGGTTGCAACGCGCCGTGACGCCGTTGGACAAGGAATTCTGGGCAAATCCAGTGACGAATACGAGCCTAGCCGCCTTCTCGGCCATACCATATATCGGCACTGCGATGTTGCAGATACTCGGCGAAATACGTGGCCGCCGCGGTTTTGACCCGGCAGATTCCATTGTTGCCATATCGCAATTGCACGACCTTCAGATGCTGTTCGGCAGCCTGTGGGCGTTGCGTGATAATCCGGCAAGTTGGCCGATACCATTGCGCCGGTGGGCGGAGCGTAACTTCCCGTATTTCCGCTCGATTGAATACATCACAGGCACTGGCCGCGCGGATTATACGAGCGGCGTCAACAGCTTTTATGCGGTTGCGAAGAATAAGGGGCTGATAAAAGAGCGCGCCCAACGGCAAATGGGGTTCTTCATTCCGGGAGTGCCCTCGGCTCTTTCAGACCGCCTGCGCCGCGCCATAATGGACGGGGATACGACAGAAATTAAAGAAATAAAGGGCGAGTTATACGATTACCATTACAAGACTGCGATTGAAAATGGCAAGACGCCTGATGAAGCCAAACGCCTTGCTGAAGTACAAACCAAGCGCGATTACATTTCTCTTTCGCCGGTGTTGCAGGCAACCAACCGCCGCAAATTTGCGCAGTCAGAATATGAGGATGTTGTTAATTCGATGAACGACAGGCAGCGGTTTGCCTTTGAAAGAGTGCAGAAGGCATGGAAAGCTGCCGCTCCGTTGTTCAATGTCAGTGAAGGTTCGGCGGCGTTAATCCCGTGGAAGACTGAGGCTGAAGAACAGGCGCCGGGCGTAACCGGCGCTCAAGTCAGGCTCCAGCCGGTGGCCGGCTCAGCGTCCGGCACCACTGGAAGAGGCCGCTCTGTAACGCCTGGCGGCTTGCCAACTTCACTCATGTGGGGTATGGGAGGCATGGGGGGCCAGCGGGTTTCAACAAGCCCGATAAATCTCCGCGCACCTGCGCCGCTCCGGATGCCGGCTATACGACCTTCAATCACGGCTGGGACTGTCCGCCTGCCAACCGGCCTTGGCAGCATGGGCGGGCGGATGAATCGGTCGGGCGGGCGCCGGTCAATGCCGCGCATAAGCGGGCGGATAAAGAGCGGCATCAAACCAAGAGCAACCTTGACAAGCAAACCGTTGCGCACAAAACTACCGACAAGAATAAGACTATGAGAAGAGTAAACAGGCATCAACTGGCTGAAAAACTGGCTGAACGACTGGCAATAACAAGGCCGATGGCGAACAAAATCATCGCCGAATTCATTGAGTGCTTCCGGGAGGAGGTTCTGGAAGGCAAACCCATCTACCTACGGCGCCTAGGTAAATTTGAGGTTAAACTGCGCCGCGCCAAAATTGCCTTCGACATGTTCAATAGGGAGCCAATTGAAATCCCAGCTCATTTCAAACTTGTGTTCAAAGCCGAGGCTGGTCTCCGGCGGGAAGTCATGCAAATCCCGATAAAAAATGTTCTGGCGGCCCCCAAGCCGCCAGAACAATAGACCAAACAAACGGGAATTTAGGTGTGACTTTTGCCGGCTCAGGGCGTTGCAGGAGGGGACGCGCCTGTGGCCAGCGACGGGAAAATCTTTTAATCCGGCAGTCCTTTAATCTCATCCGAGATTGCCTGTAATTTTTCGCGCAAAGCCGCGGCATCGGCTGGCGAATGCCTCATTTCATCAGGCAACGGGGCCGTTGTCAAAATATTTTCTGTTTTCCGAACTATAGCAGCGAACTCGTCGTCTTCGGTTATGTTTCTCGCCCTGAATTCCTGGGCAAATCTAAGGATATTATCCCAAAGGCCAAACCGTATGAGCGCAGGGTATCCCAGCTTATGCACGACAACAAGAATGCGCTCATTGAATTTCATCCTTTGGTCACTTCTGATTTTCTCAAAGATTGTTTGCCACATTGCCTCGGCTTTGAGCAATTCAGACTTCCCAAGGGCACCCGGCAATTGCGGCGGAACAAGCGAAACATACAGCCATTCAACATTGAATTTTGCAATAATGCTTTCCTCTGTTTCGTTTGCTTCCTTCAGCAGGCCGGCATTGGCAAGCTCATTGGCGTACGCGGCGGCCCGTTTCAGCCTTGCTTGCTTGAAGCGTTCAAGGCCCTCATCAATTATGGGCAGCGGCGAAACAACTTTCCCTGTTTCAGTCACATAGGAAATTTTCGCCAAGTAGGTGTGCTTCAACACCGGATAATAAACACACCAATCGGCCAGCAACCCGTTACGCAAATCTTCGTCAACCCTTTTGAGGTAATTCCACCCTGCCGTTTTCAGCTTCGACGGCGGTTCCCATCTCGGCCTGTCAATCTGAAGGCCCACGATATTTGGTAATATCTCCAACGGCTTTTTCATTTTTAATCTCTCCGCCTCTTTTTCTTTTCCAACTTATGTCCCTCAAAAACCATAGTGCCTCAACATGCCTTTTATAAATCCGCGCCACGCGCCAATGTTCGCCGCGGTATTCAATAACATCCCTCAACCGCGTTGTTAAAGGGACGGCCTTGAATGAATATATTCTTCTCCCATCCACTATTCTGCTAATAACGGCGAATCTGCGCAATATCATGGCGGTCAATTCCGGCCTTTGGGAGGCTCATCACTGCCATCATTCAAGCAGTATTTGGTGGCTAGGTGGACAAGGAAAATGTAGGCGGCCTGAAGTGTAACTTCATCTTGCGCCAAATTTTCTGGCTTGCCATTCACCTGCGCCATGGCCTTTTGGATTTCGTCCCGAACTTTTTTGATGTCTTCCAATATCATTTGAGCCTCCCCAATGCATATAACTTTTGAGCATTCTTTACCTGAATTTTCAACTCCCTGTAAAGAGCATCGCCGGTTTTTGTGCCGGCATGTTTGTTGAGATTGAATTTCGCGTCTTCCCAATTGGCCAAATCCATTGTTTCACAATAGAATTTCCCAATATGCTCAGGCCGTTCCCCGCCAGTGTCAAGTCCCACCATTATCACTGTGTCATATTCCGTTCGGCCTTTCAGACTGTCTTTCAAGGCAGCCGGCAAATCTTTATACCAAGGGGAAACGTATGTTGAATCGTACGCCCTTGGCGCGGGTTTCAAACCAGTAATCTTTCTGAACTTCAAATTCATTGCCCTATTCTCTTTACTCATATCATTCTCCCATAGAAAAGCCGTGCTCAAATACGCGCTCAACCTCCGTGTCGGGAACCCTTGTTCCCAACACAACAGCTTCAGCTAGGGCTGTGCCATCCGACAAATCTTTAAGTCTGGCCTTTGACCAATCCTTGTCCAGCCATACTGTCTTTTTCCTTGAAGGCGTGTATGTACAATTATAGACGGCGTATGTGTTCTTAAAATCTCGCCAATTGTACAAGAACCTGAATGTTTCAAGCACAGCCGCTCGCAGGGTTGTGTAAATGCAAAGCGGCCCGCAACCTGAGCTTGGTACGGTTTTCTTGCCGACTTTATATTCCACGACCCCATCAATATGGGGTCCCATTTCCGATACCAGCCTTCTATTGCGAGTGACGAAAACCACTTTGTAACCTTCTCTCCATCTTTCTTTCATTTTGTGGCCTCCAATTTTTTGATTTCAACTTGCGACACTCTTTTCCCAATTATGACCTTGCTGGCCAGAACGGAGCCAACTTCAAGCCTGCCAAATTGAGTTGTACCTATTTCGGGCGTCCATATTGTTTGCAGCTCTGATGGTTTATACCGGCAATGATATATTACCAGTGTTTCACAGCGCATGATAGCCTCGACGGCGGGCCTTAAAACTGAATAAACACAGATGGGGCCGCAACCCGGCTTGGGTTCCGTTACTTGGCCAACTTCATAAATGAGTCCCCCATCAAAAGGCTTGATGTACGGCGAGTAAAGTTTGCCTTCAAATCTATGAAGCAGCTTGAAGCCATCCAGCCACAATTCATCATAATAGCGCAGGATGTTTTCGATTTGATTTTGCAACTGCCAAAGCAGCCGGAAATCCACTTCTGCTTTAAGTTTTTGCTTAAACGGCAATCCATGAATTTTTGTCACGTTTTCTAGGCGTTGCTTGCGCGCCCGGAAAAACTCCTCGTATGTCGGATGTTTCATTTGAATACTTTGCATTTCAAGCTTGCTATTTTCCATTTTGTTCCTCTCCTTTCTATTTTTCGATCAACTGAATCCCTGTCTTACCGCGTGTGTCAACAAAGACCGTCTTTTGACGTGGGCGGATTTTATCTGGGTTACACGTCCAGACCACATCTGGCCTTATTTCCCGCAGTAGTGGAAGCGGATTTGCATGGGCGGAATAGGCTCGCATAATTATCTCAACAGCCCAAGTCAGGTCTTCCTTCGCAAGCTTTTGCATATCGTATTCACGCCGGTTTTGCGCATTGGCCCACATGTCAATTAACTTGCTCATAAATATCTCCTCATTTCTTATCCTGAAAAGGTCGGCTTGCCCAAAAAACATCAACACAAATCAACAAAGCATTCCTTCCCCTCAACTTTAATGGTGCCACGGCCCCAATCGCACCGGCTTGCGGCTTCGAGACTGGCCCAAAATTCAGCCTCGCTCGCCGGCCTCAAAATTTCCTCAGTTTCACAGAGTTTGAGCATCGGACGCCCTGCCGGCCCAGCGCCGCCCGAATTATTCCATGCGGCGGCGATTATGCGCGCCATCCTTTCAGTCATGCCAGCAACATTGACAATGAACCTTTCCTTGTCCCGCTGGACGACAAGGTCGCGCGCATCATCGGGCAAGTCCCCTTGTGGTCGAGACTTGAAGACCCAGCCGCGCGACGTCCAATGTTGTACAACCATCCATTTTGACTCATTCATAAATCGTTTCTGGAGTTGATATCCACCAATTGCCGGCCGCAAACTCGGCCAGCATCCCTTTCTGGCAGTGGTGTATGTACCAGGCCTTATCAGAGGAAAGCTGGTAATACAGCTTTCCGTCATGCCAGCCCACCGGCTGGGCAATATCATTCTGCTCCCAGTCAGGCGTTTCATCGGGAGTCAGCAAATACCCCTGAATCATCGCCGGCAAGCGCAACTGATGCCGCCACAGGGCAACGGCCTCGGAGTCATTGCTCATGTCGTACACAGCCAACGACCCGACTTCCACCGGCTCACCTTCGTGGTTGCTGACCGGACTTTCGGCCAGCTCCCGCAGCGGGCGCTCCCACTCAAAATTGCGAATGATGCAGTCCGCTACGGCCACACTGACGAGAGCCTCGTCCTGCCAGTACTCAGGGACACGTGCTCGGCACCAGCGGCCAAATTCCTTAATTAAATCATTCAGCCAATGTCGCGGCACCTCCGCGATGCGCCATTCTCGCCGGTATTTCGCGCCGCCGTCATCCAGCGGCTCGGCTGGTGGTAGTTTTTCCGAGGCACGCATGAAAAATATCATGTCGAACCTAGAATTTCGCGCCCTCCAACCGCCGCACTGGAGCGGCTCAATGGCAGAGTAAACGACGTCCTTATGTGTGACGTAGGGCGAATTGCGCCCGACCACGTCAGCCCTAATATTGTCGTACCACATTGACACTGCGGTTGACTGGGCCAATGAGTCACACGCAGCCCGAATAATTTTCATCACATGTCCATTCATATTTTCTTTCGGCCTCGCGGGCCAGCTCACGCTTGCGACCATTCGCTTCGAGGCGCTGGTGACGCACCTTGCCCGACGGCACACACCGGCGGGCGGGTTATTGCTCACTCAATCAAGGACACCCAAAAAACGGCCACCATGTTCAGCGGCCCATCTCTGGGCAGCCCTGACCGCCGTCTTGCGTCGCAGGAATGTACGTGGCGCGTCCTTCCATACGAAAGTACCATGTACTGTCGCGTGACACATCCGAACAGCATACACGTCGCGCTTGAGCGCTGGGTAGTCCGACGCAGCCGCCATTAAGTAAACCTCAGTATTTCCGTGTTCATTTCTTGTTTTCATGTTTCCTTTCTTTTGCCGCCGGCGAACCGGCGTACTTGCCTCAATGGACGACGCATATTTTGCCTTCAATAATAAGGACGCCCCCTCGGCTTTGACGTTTTTCTTCTGGGGTCGCCAGGCGCACTGCACGCCACGTTTCGCACTCGTACAAGATTGGAGGGGCCTTTTTCCCCACCGGCAGAAGGGCGTCGTTATTAGCAAGCTTCATGTTGTGGATGCGGGCCTTCAAGGCGGCCTCCCGACGTGTCATTCCGTCGCTCACCACTCGCCACATGCCATCGCATCGACCAACGACAGGTTGATAACCACCCTTTAATTGGACGAAGCCAAACCGGCTGGCATATCGCTCACCCAGCCAGACCTTCTGGATGAGATACCAATTTTGTTCTGTTTTCATTTTTGCTCCTATTATTTGCCCGCCGGCGCCTAGGCGCCGGCGGGCGGTTGTTGTTGCTCACTCAATCACATAACAAGCCCGTGGCTCACCATTAACGTCGGCTTCAATTACACCTGCGCCACCGCCGAATCTGTCCTCGATACTCGCTTGCAATTCGTCCGCGCTGGCCTGCCTGATGGGTTTACCCGTCTTATAATCATACAACCACGGGCCGGCTAATCCACGACCTGTCTTTTTGTGGCTCTTTTGCGAACCACAATTGTGTTTGTGGCTCATATTTTTAGGCTTCATAAATCATCCACCATTGAACAGGGTATGATTGTAGTTCCTCGGCCTTAAGAATTTTGCCCTCTTCGAGACGCCTGCCAAGCGCCCCAACGAGCAAAATATCGCCCTTTGTTATTTTGTAATCTTCCCGATTCATTTTTACATCCAAATCGAGTTGCGCGGAAAAAAGTTGCGCCGTGGACTCGTGGCCAACAATGGATTTCAACCTGTCAATTGTAATAATTTCCTGAGCTAATGCACGCGCTTCCTCCTTGCTTAAAGCGCGGAAACATATAGTATGCGTTTTCCCGTTCAACATGTTTGTACTAAACGCATTTGCCACAATCAGCATATTCCCTCCTTATTTCTTCCTCCAATGCCAATGCGGGAGCGCTTTTTTAAGCTCCCGGTTTATTTTCCACCCCGAAACCCGTCTGCAAAGCTTAACTGAATCCGCCAAGACCGTCCCCCTTGGCAACAGGCTCTCTATCTGCCCCGCGCCATTATTCATCCAAACTCTGTTTTCGGCGGCCGGCTCATAATCGCAGTAATAGATTTCCATATTCAATTCCTGTCTGGTGTCTTCTAGGCATATCGCGTAAATTGCCGCCTCAAGTAAATTCGAGAAAACACACAAAGGCCCGCAGCCGCCTGCCGGCCTTGTTACTTTGCCAAAGGCATATTCAACGCCGCCCAACATCGTTGGCGTTGTGCATGAATTCAGCCGTCCGTCTGCGCATTTGTTTACTACTTTGAACCCCTTCATGGCAGCCTCCTTTTACTCAAGCTCTTTAGCCCAATGTTCCAACAAACGTTGGACTTGATTAACTTCCCAATCATTATCGGCAATCCACCCGTCTGCCGGAACCCATGACGCATTAAAGAAGCGCCAGTCTTTTTCGTTTTCGGTGCCCCAGTCCACGTCCGAGACTAGAGACCAGTCTTCCCATGGTGTTTTGCTACCCCGCGGGTAGCAATATTTCGCCGCCTTGCGATTATCAACTTCCACCCATTCCCCATCCGACGGTCCAGGGTCTTCAACCGGAGCCCGCTCGCTCAAAAGCGTCCGCACGGTTTTGGTGTCCCTCAACCTGATTGGGTTGGGTTCCTCCTCCCACAGGATTTTCCCTTCCTCTGCGTCATACCGCAGAGCAAGGTAATGCCCTTTTGGCGTTGATGTAAAGAGGCGCTTGCGAAACTCCGCCACAAGTTCCTCCGCATCCAGATTTTGAAGTCTTTGTGCCAGTTCGTTTGTGTTTTTCATTTTACAGCCTCTCTGCGGCCCAGCGGCCAGCTCACACTTGGGTTTATTCCCTTTTGAGCGCTGGTGACTCGCTCTTGTTCTGATGCAAACCTATCACCGGCCGAAATTTTTCCAAGAAAAAAAAGTGAAAAAATTTTGCTCATAAAACCGCCTATGGCACGAAAGTTGCTTTATTAAAGCCAGCAAGTTTTGTGCCAAGCCGTAAAAGTTTGGCCTTTTTATTTTGTGCTCTCACGTTCCTTCTCGTTCTCTTCCGGCAGGTACCGCCTTGCAAGCGATTTGATTTTTCTCACTGAATCGTACAAATCGCAGCCGTCTCTTTCCAGCCTTTCAATAATCCGGTCGGCAATGGGGTCAGGCAATTTCTCTGACGGCCCATGCTGTTGAATGGCCTCGTAGATTTGCTCGCAAATATCAGTGAGCTGTTTTTCAATTTTTTCAATCTTCATGTTGCCTCCATTTAATTTCAATTTGTGCCCCGTGATTGCTCACGGGGCACCTTTGTTATTGCACTCTCTCTTCAATTTTGACCGCATCGGCCAGGTCTGTCCCGGCCGAAAGGTGATAAACTGAAACAGGCAGGAGCACATTTGTCCACACCTGAGTTTCTTGTGACGGCTTATATTTGCAACGGTAGATTTCCTTGGCCCGCTGTTTCTGATACCTCTTTCGGCCTGCAAAGAATTGAGCCGTTTCCAAGGTTCGGAAAACGCTCAACGGCCCATGCCCAGGTTCCGGCGTTGTTACCTCGCCTAGGCGATATTCCTTGCGGCCCTCAGTCACCGTGAGCAGTGGTGACACTAACCTGCCATCACACGTTCGGATTAACACCTTATAACCGTCTGTCCATTCCTCTCCGCATGGCCGCCAGCGGCAGCCTTTGTTACTGTATTCCGGCTGCACCATGTTATTGGAATACACTACTTTTCTTCCCCCGCTTTTAGGATTTACCTCCATTATGAGATAACTCCCGCTTGTCCCGCCTTCTTCATCCTCCCTTCTTTTTATTTGTTCCACGTGCTTTTCCGCCTTTGAGCGGCTGTAGTGCCAGCCCAGCAAGGCGGTATGCTCAACCTTTTCATCGAATGGTGTAAA
>Ga0207433_10000784_pt1 | contig 71471 bp, 69 predicted proteins | sample YelNatPaOPGAMG01_FD_187559 | JGI IMG/M metagenome (GOLD analysis project Ga0207433, IMG submission 187559) | Hot spring thermophilic microbial communities from Obsidian Pool, Yellowstone National Park, USA - OP-RAMG-01 (SPAdes) (version 3) | ecosystem: Environmental > Aquatic > Thermal springs...
AGGAACACAGCCGTCCAAACCATTCCAAGGGCGAAGTATGCACTCGCCTGGAACAAAGCTCGGAAACTTCCAGATACAACCTCAAAAAGGTTTAACTCCATTCCTCCGCGGAAAAGTATCATTAGAAATTAAGGTTCGTGTCTTCAAAATTAGTATCGGTTAAAAACAACAACCGGATATTTTCCTTAATATAAGCATTATACGTCATTGAGCTCAGCCGCGGCAAAACCAGGAGCAGTAAAAGACAGGGAAAAACGAAGACAAGACACCAAAAGAGTCGGAAAAGGAAACCTCTAAAGAACCAATTGTTCCATTGGATAAATTCCTTGCTTGAAATTGCCTCTTTTCTATTAGTTGCTGCTAAATTGTGGTGGCGTTATCTATTGTTCTGCTTGTTATCGGTATGTTTGGCCTTCAGCTTTCTATGCTTTTATTAATGTATACTCCTTGTTGTTCGCGCGTGTAAAAGATTTGGAGCGTTTAAAATCACGTTAAAACAGAAAAAATGGGGGTTGGCGGGAGAGTTCTCCATGATGCCGAGGGTAATGCTTTATAAAGGGTATTTAAAGACTTGATACGTAGTGGTGTTGGATGCCTAAAGTCAAACCCATAATAAACATTGAGAATGTTGTGGCTTCTGCAACCCTAAACCAGAAGGTGGACTTGAACGCTGTTGTTAAGAGCTATCCGGGTGTGGAGTATCGTCCAGAGCAGTTTCCTGGGCTTGTTTTTAGGCTTAAGAGGCCTAAGACGGCGACTTTGATTTTCAATTCTGGGAAGATGGTTTGCACGGGAGCTAAGTCTGAGAAGGAGGCTAAGAGGGCTGTGATGAGGGTTATTAAGGAGCTTAAGAGGGGTGGAATAATCATTATCAGCAAGCCTGAACTCAAAATCCAGAACATTGTGGCTTCCGCCAGTCTCGGCGGGATGATAGACTTGGAGAAGGCAGCCTACACTCTTGGAAAAACCATGTACGAGCCTGAACAGTTTCCGGGGCTAATTTACCGCATGGACAACCCAAAGGTGGTTATATTGCTCTTCGCCAGCGGCAAGCTGGTTTGCACAGGAGCCAAAAGAGAACAGGACGTCTACGACGCTGTCCACAAACTTCACGGGATTTTAGAGGAGAAGGGGCTAATATTCTATGAGTAGAGTGGGAATTTAACCCACTTCAACATTTACCCCTTTTTAACTTGTTTCAAGATTGTTTTCAGTTGATCCTCGTTTATTGCGCCTATCTCGTAGAGGAGGTTTGCTGCCTCGCTTACTTTGACAATTGCATGAAGCCTGATGCCGTTTTTTCTAAGCTTCTCTTCACCGCCCTCCTCTCTATCGAGGAGGACGACGGCGTCGTTTACGACTCCGCCCTCGGCGATGACGGCCTTAGCTGTCCTTCTGAGGGATAACCCCGTAGTTATCAGGTCGTCCACGAGCAGAACCCTGTCGCCCGGAGCCAAGACACCTTCAATCCTTCTTTGTCTCCCGTGGAGGCGTACGCCTTTCCGGACGTATATGAAGGGTTTTTTGAGGTTATAGGCGATTATGGTGGCGAAGGGCATGCCTGCCATTGGTGTTCCTGCAACTCTCTCAAAGTTTTCGGCGCCTATCTCCTCCTCAACAAAGGTTGTGTATATGTCGCATACCCGTTTGAAGGCGTCTGGGAAGCTTGGAACTACGCGGAGGTCTATGTAGTATGGGCTTATTTTCCCGCTGGTGAGTTTGAAGGTTCCAAACTGTAGGGCGCCGATTTTGTTTAGAATTTTGCAGACCTCTGTTTTCACGGCTTCCCTCTGCATCGTAAACTACACCTTTTTGGAGACTTGGTAAATTTTGCCCATCTCTGGGATTAGGCATGTGGTTTTGGGCATCTCCTTCTTCAAAAGTTCACCAAACCTTTTCAAGTCGGCGCTTGAACCCGTGTGGTAGGGAACAGCCACCCTGGGCTTTGTAAGCCTAGCTATTTCGAGGCCTGTTTCGGGCGAGGTTCCCGGAGCAATTCCAACCGTGCAGAAAACAAGGTCGAATTTTTCTCTCTCCCCTATGGTAGCCATCTCCGGGAAGGGGAGGCTGTCCGCCGTATGGAAGACTTTAACGCCGTCTTCGCTCGTGATTATGTATGATACAGGCGTGGCTGCGGGTGGATGGTTGCATTTCTCAGCCTTAACTGTAACACTGCCCAACTTAACCTCGGAGCCTGGTTGAACCTCTACAAGCTTCTCACTGGGTATTGTGTTCCGAAGCCTCTTCACAGATGTTGAGTCAGCCACCACCATGCATTGGGAAAACCTGAAGATTTCTGCAACCAGTGATGGATCCAAGTGGTCGTAGTGTTCATGAGTTATGAGAACAGCGTCCACTTTCTGGAAAACCTTGGCCTTAACATCCACCGGGTCTACGACGAGGGTTTTAGATGGAGTTTTCAGCGTTACTCCCGCATAGCGGTTGAACCAAACAAACATTATCTCATTTTTACCCGGAGTTTTTTCAATGGCCATACTCTATTCCTCGCGCATAGTTTATGGCACGTATCCCCTTAAAGAGCTTGTGCTTCGTGGAAGTGGCTAAAACTTAAGAGCTCTTGATGTTAATTTTGGGAGATGGTGGAAATGAGCGCGGACGAGATTTTTGAAAACATTGTAAACGAGTATTTGAGGAGGTTTTTAGAGAAGAATCCGGATTTCGCCACAAACCTTGGGCTTCACGAGCCCTACGACTACATACTTCCAAAGGGTTCGACAGAAAGGTTTGTGGAAAACCTTCAACTTATGGAGGAGTTGCTTAAAAGTTTAGGTGAGCGGGTTAACCGTGAAGAGTTAAGCGACGACCACAAGATAGACTGGGAAGTGCTGGAAAACGTGTATGAACGCTGGAAATTCGACTTTTACGAGAGAAGAATCCACGAGTTAAACCCGGATGTTTCGGAGGAGTTGGGTGGCTTAATATTCGTCATGTTTACAAGGAACTACGCGCCCTTGGAGAAGAGGATCGATGCCATAGCTGCGAGAATGGAGAAGATGCCAAAATACCTTGAGGAGTTTCGTTCAAGGTTTGAAAAATCGCGTCCCGTGAAGCTTTGGACTCAGCTGGCTATAGAGAAAACCCTAGGCATGATGGGCTTATTCACGTTTATATTGGAGACGGTTAAGGGAAAAGTTTCAGACAGGGTTTACGAGAGACTTCAAAGGGCTGTAGTGAGCCTCCAACCGGCGTTGGAGAAGCACCTCGAATGGCTGCGCGGCTTGCTGGAAAAATCGAGCGAGGAATGGGCCCTTGGCGGGGAAAAATTTGAAAAGCTTATTCAGCTCCGCGAGCTCGGCCTGAGTTCAGATGAAATACTCCAGCTTGGTGTGAAATATTTAAAGGAGTTGAAGGCTGAAAGGGATAGGATCGCCAGGCAAATAGCCTCAGACAAAACTACGGAGGAAGTTTTAAAGATTATAGAGAGTAAAGCTCCGAAAACCTTTGAGGAAGCGTTGGAATACACGAGGAAAACCATGGAGGAGGCTAGACGCTTTGTGCAGGAAAAGGGCATAGCAACCGTTTACCCCGAAGACGTCCTAATCGTGGAGGAAACACCGGAGTTCATGGCTCCCGTCATCCCCTTCGCCGCCCTAATACCGCCGGCAAAGTTTGACAAGCCTCAGATAGGCATATACGTTGTCACGAGACCTAAAGACCCCGCAAACCTTGGGAAGCACCTGAATTATCCATCGATAAGAAATACGGCTGTTCATGAAGCCTTTCCTGGCCATTTCCTGCAGGGGGCTGTTTCAAACCGTGGAGGCGTAATCAGGTTGTTGGCTGAGGGCACTGAAACCGTTGAGGGTTGGGCGCACTACTGTGAGGACCTCATGTGGGAGAAAGGCTTCATAAAAGACTTGGAAACCCGTCTGGTTCAGATAAACGATATGATATGGAGGGCTGTACGCATAATCGTTGATGTCAAGCTTTCGAGGGGCGAAATGACCTTTGAAGAGGCTGTGGAAATGCTTGTGAAAGAAGCGGAAATGTCTAGGGAGGCAGCCGTTGCTGAGGTAAGCCGTTACACGCAGACCCCGGGATACCCGTTGTCCTATCTTTTAGGAAAGCATTTAATCCTAAAGCTAAAGGAGGAAGTCAAACAGAAGATGGGCGAAAAGTTTGACGAGAAGTTCTTTCACGACACGATATTGGAGAATGGCTACCTGCCAATATCGATGCTACGAAAAATATTTGACCAGAAAATACGTCGACTGAAGGCTGCTGCTTAAAAATTTTGAGTGCGGACTTTTAATGTTGCATTTTGATAGTTTTCTATGTATTATTATTAAGGTTGTTGGGGACGGTCCTACGACTTTTTAACAGCACTGCTCTTAGGACCGCCCCAAACCCCTAACGCAACAGCAAATAAGCCCTTATGCAAGCTCTAAACAAGCAAAACAGCCAGGAACAAACTGCTTTCGCAAAAAGGGAAGGAATGGAAACCGTAGGTTGCCATCGGAAAGTGGGGCTGCCCGGATTTGAACCGGGGTCCCGAGCGCCCGAGGCTCAGAGCCTAGACCAAGCTAGCCGACAGCCCCTTAGACTTGGTTCACATTTTATGTTTTGTTTAGGTTTAATAAAGGTGTTTTCTTAAACCTTTAAACCCTTGTTCGAGACTATAGCTATTGCCTTGTCGGAGGGTTGAAAGTGTCCAGTCAACCTCAACGTCTGCGTGGGGTCCGCGTTTTGAAGGCTGTTTCTTCAGCCATTCGCCTGCAGATTTTAAGTCTCCTTTTTGATAGGGGTGAGCTTTCCTACACTGAGCTGATGAACCTTTTGAAGATGAGTCCAAGCCGGGATGCGGGACGCTTCGCCTACCACTTGAAGTTTCTGCTTAGGACCGGTTTAGTTGAGGTTGACGCGTCCTCCAAGAAGTATAAGTTAACTGATTTGGGATGTACGGTTTTGGAGGTTGCCGAGGAAATCGAAAGGAAGGGGCTTAAACCTCAAAGGATTCTTGTCCGCACTTCACGTTTCACCCTTGAAGAGTTCGACGTAAACCGCATCGTAGACTCCCTCGTGAAAGAGGCAGGGATGCCTGTTGAACAGGCTAAGAAGGTGGCTAAGGACGCTGAAAAACGTCTCCTAAAAGCTAAAACGAAGTATTTGACAGCCCCATTGATAAGAGAGGTTGTGAACGGAATCCTCATCGAGAAGGGTTTAGAGGAGCACCGCCACAAACTCACCCGTCTTGGGCTTCCAGTATACGATGTGACCCAAAGTTTAAGGGAGAAAGACTTCGGCAACGCTTCCTCAGTTCACGAGGAGTTCGGAAAAAACGTTGTCGCAGAATACGTGCTCCTAAACGTTTTGCCCAGAGACGTAGCAGACGCCCACATGTCTGGAAAACTGCACATAGAAAATTTAGGCGACTGGATTCTAAAGCCAGAGGAAGCCATACATGACCTAAGATTCTTCCTTGAAAAAAATGCGGTCTCTCAACTTTTCCGCAGCCCCCCTAAAAGTTTGTATTCAGCCCTAAACTTAACCCTCAACATTCTACTGCACTCGGCAAGAGAGGTCAGCGGCACTCAAACCCTTGAATACTTCAACGTTTTCCTAGCCCCTTTCATGAAAAGTTTGAGGCCCGAAGAAGCCAAGGAGGCTTTGAAGCTTTTCGTCTGCAGTTTAAGCCAACACGTGGACGCCGCGTTAAGCCTCGAACTCACGGTTCCAGATTTTTTGGCGTCTAAACCCGTTGGTGGAGACCCATCCCAAGGCGTTTACGGAGATTTTTTAGAGGAGTGCAGGATTTTAGCCCTCCTCACACTAGAAGTTTTGGCTGAGGAAAGCCTAGGTAGGCCGCTGGCGAGCCCTAAGGTTGTGGTTAAACTGCGGCGTGAAGTCTTCAAAGATGAAGAAACCTCAAAAATACTTCTCACAGCCCACGGCTTAGCCTCTGAAAGGGGCATACCCTATTTTGCAAATAACATCAAAGAAGGGGAGGAATGCACGGTCTTTTCGCCATCAGCCTTCCAGCTTAAAGCGGACTTAAAGGGCGACTGGGAAATAGACACCCTCCGCACGGGCGTTTTAGGGACGGTGACCATAAACCTTCCGAGAGCAGTCTACGAGTCAAATGGAAACGAAAACGCTTTCTTCGAAAAGCTTGGCGGAACCGTTGAAATGGCTATGCAAGCTGTTGAAATCAAAAATAGGACGCTGAAACAGAGCGCAGAACGCTTCCTACGTTTTTTGGCGCAAACCCTTAACGGCGAACAATATTTTAGGCTAGAGAACTCCGCTCGCCTAATAAACCTCGCAGGCCTGGAGGAAGCCTCAGAAGCCTTTAACGGTGGAAAAAACCTTTACGAAAGCAAAGAAGCCTCAAAGTTCGCCGCGAAGATACTACAGTACGTTTTTGAAGTTCTCCGCGAAGGTAGAGGACGCGGCAGACGTTTTCTGTCATCCATGAAGCCTTCCCCGGAGGCTTCCAGTAGATTGGCTAGGCAGGACATTGAACGCTATGGTTTAGCGAAAACCCGATTCCGCGGAACAAGGGATAAACCCTACTACTCAACTTTCAACAGAATAGAAGCTCAAAACCTTGAGGCCTCGTTGAAGATGTTGGCGGTTTGGAAAGATTTTTACCCGTCTCTATCAGGCGGCAAACTCACCGTTGTGGAGTTGGGCGAAGCCATGTATGGGGCTGAGGAACTCTTGGCTCTAACCAGAAGACTTACCCTAGACTATGGGGTGGAGTTTTTCACGTACAACCGTAGCCTAGCGTATTGTAGACGGTGCAGAAGCAACTTTCAAGGAGTAATCCACAAGTGTCCGAAATGCAGTTCTGTTAACTCTCTGACCGTTTTTAACCGTTACCCGTAACGACTACTTCACCGCGTCCAATATCAACGCGAGGAGGGCCATCCTAACGACTATGCCGTTCCAGACTTGCTGGAAGTAGCGGGCGTGAGGTGTATAATCCACCTCCGGAGCGATTTCGTCTACGCGAGGTAGGGGATGCAGTATAATCATATCCTTTTTTGCTTTCTCCAAAACCTCCAAGTCTATTTTGTAGGAGCCTTTAACTTTGATGTATTCGGCTGGGTCTGGGAAACGTTCCTTCTGGATTCTCGTCACGTACATGACGTCTATGTCTTGAACTACTTTGGCTATATCCGTCTCCTCCACAACAGGGATTTTGCCCCTTATCTCCTCTAAGACTTCCCTCCGCATTTTCAGGGATTCGGGGGAAACGAGGTAGAGCTCCACTTTGTAGTTGGAGAGAGCGTAGGCAAGCGAATGCACGGTTCTGCCATACCTCAAATCGCCGACCAAGGCTATTTTTAAGCCGTCTATGGTGCCCTTCTCTTTAAGAATTGTATAAAGGTCTAGAAGGGCTTGGGTAGGATGCTCCTCAGCGCCACTTCCACCGTTAATTATTGGCACTTTGGCGAACTCCGCAGCTAGCCTTGCAGCGCCTTCAAGGGGGTGTCTTATGGCTATTACATCGGCGTAGTTTTCCACCGTGCGAACAGTGTCAGCCAAGTTTTCGCCCTTCCTTACTGAAGCTATTTCGGCCTCCGCGAAACCTATGGTGGAGCCTCCAAGCTTATGCATGGCGGCCTCAAAGCTTAGGCGGGTGCGGGTGCTTGGCTCAAAAAACAGCGTGGCGAGGATTTTACCCCTAAGGATGTCTGAACCCTTTTTGGCTAAGGGCTCCATGGCACCCGCAACTTTCAAAATATAGTCGATCTCCTCCCTTGAGAAGTCGCGGATGGATATAATGTCCCTTCCAGCGAACTCCAAACCTACACCTAAACAGAAACTTTCACGCTTTACTTAAATAGCTTTTCACCAGCATGTGCAGGCGGGTTTAAACCTTTTATCCCTCCATTCAATTATAAGCCTCTGGAAGGGCGAGAGTTTAAATGAGCGAAACAATGCTTTACGTTTCAAAAATTAAGGATGGCACAGTTATAGACCACATAACAGGAGGACACGCCTTAGACGTTGTTAAAATTTTGGGGATAACAGGTAAAGAGAACCGCATAATCACCATTGCTATGAACGTGCCGAGCAAACGCTTCAAGGTTAAAGATATAGTCAAAATCGAGGGGAGGGAATTGAACCCAAAGGAGGTCCATAAGATTGCTTTGCTGGCGCCCCATGCAACCATCAACATTATCCGCAACTACAAGGTTGTAGAAAAGCAGAGGGTTAAGCTTCCAAGCGTTATTGAGGGCATTGTTAAATGTGCAAACCCTGCCTGCATAAGTAACAGCAACGAACCCGTCCAGCCCAAATTCTACGTAAAAAGCGAGGAGCCGTTGATTTTGAAGTGCCACTACTGCGGTTATATGATGGATAAAAACGACATCCTTAAACAGTTCTGAAGATGAGTATTCAGTTTTTCTAGTATTGCTAATCGGAAGACGATATTCCAAACATAGATATATTCAAAAAGGCGTATTAAACATGCCTAGAACAAAATACAAATCATGGAATGTGAAATGATAAAATCCAACAACCATTCTTTGGATCACCTTCCTAGTTAACACAGTATGGTACTTCACAATGGCGAAACACCCCGCGCCCCTAACTCCGAGGAAGCATAAGTCCTATGAATATCCGCAAAATCCAAAAGGTGAATAGTAGGATTCAAATGTGAATGCGGCTAAAACACATTCAAAAAGGATAAGAAGGTCTAATAATGAGACTTATCCGCTATTATGATGGGAAAAGAGAAAGCTATGGTGTTTTATCAGACGATAACAAGGCTTTAATCTGCTTGCCAAACCTTGCTAAAAGCATTGGTAAGAGGCTACCAAGAAGCTTAGAAGCTTTTCTGAGAATGGAAGAAAAAGCCGTTAAGACTGCGGAAGAACTCCTTAAAAAAGCATTCAAAGACGACATCAAGAAAAACTCATTGCTAGTCAACCGGATAAAACCGCTTGCACCCATTGTTCACCCGCCAAAAATCATCTGCTTAGGGCTAAACTACAGAGATCATGCTGCAGAACAAAATGCAAAGATACCAGACGAGCCAATAATCTTTCTGAAACCTCACACAACCATAATTGGACCGTATGAGAACATCATTAAGCCAAAGATGGTCAAAGAACTCGACTATGAGGCAGAACTAGCCATAGTGATAGGACTAAAAGGAAAAAATATTCCAGTTTCAGAGGCGCGAAAATACATTTTTGGATACACAATTTTAAATGACGTTTCAGCAAGGGATATCCAATTCAAGGACAAGCAGTGGACAAGGGGGAAAAGTTTCGACACCTTCGCACCTATCGGACCATGCATAACTACAGAAAACCAGCTGCAAGACACTTCTAATCTTCGGATACGGACATGGGTGGATGGAGAGCTCCGCCAAGACTCAACAACAAGAAATATGGTTTTCAACGTTTACAAGATAGTCCACCACCTAAGCAAGGTTATGACACTGGAACCATGTGACATAATCGCCACCGGGACACCGGCTGGTGTGGGCTTCGCCATAAAGCCAAAACCAAAATTTCTTAAAAATGGAAGTGTTGTGAGGATGGAGATCGAAGGGATAGGCGTTTTGGAAAACAGAGTTGCTGAAGAAGAAAGCTAACCTGGCTACTTTTTGCTTTTTCCAGCCTCCTCAACCCTTATCATACGCTCAGCCTTTTCGGCGAAGGGCTCACTGCGGTTGTAACAATTATCTCACAGCTTCAAACCTTAAAATGGGTTCGTCAAAGTAAGAGGCCCTCTTTCAACGTCCGTCTCCGCTGGTCTGCTTGAGATTTCGAAGAATAGTCTCCTATCCAGTCTTTAGGCTTGCGATTTGATCGCCAAAAGCTGAAGGGTGCTGCCTGTCAATGGGTTGGTCTGCTGAAACCTCCACCTCTTTAAGCTTCTTGTAGGTATTTGCCTGCGACTCCGTGACGCTTAGCCGCTGCTTCAAATTCTCAACCATTGTTCTTTTCCTCATCTTCTAGCCAGTGAAGCCAAAAATCTTAGGATTATGGTTTAAACAGGCTTATAGGACTGCTTGAATTATTATGATGATTGCTATAAGGGCTGCTAACACTTTTAGGGCTTTGCTGTTGAATTTCTGGGCTTCTTCGGATTTTTTGGCGTCCACTAGCTTCATGATGTATATGGAAACTGACAGGTTGTAGAGGAATATGGCGTAAACCGAGATCATAATTCTGTCCGCTAAAGTCAAATAACCTACGGGTGGCAAGCCGCTAAGTAGTGAAAGGTGGAAAGCTGAAGCAGACATGAGAGTTGAAACCGCCAGTCCTATTCTTTGACCGAAGTTTTGTGGAGATATGAAGAAAGTTAAGAGCGAAATTGTTGTGATAATCAGTATTGGAAGCACGCTTTTAACGAAGGATGAAAGCCCAGGCCGCTTCAAGTGTAGGCTGAAGATGAACCGTGAATAGACTTCGTCACCGTAAAAGTGCTCCACAGAGGCCGTCTCAAAGCCTCCAATTTCCCAACCAGCCACGTTAACAGCCTCGTCTACAGCCGTTTCCGGGTCAGGCTCGTATATGAGATTTGAGGCATTAAGCCTTTTGTGTTCAAGCTCTATGGTTAAAGTGTGAGTTTCAAAGGGGTAACGTGTAAAATCAAAGGTCTTGACAAACTCTCCCCGGATGCGGTATTCGATGCGACCCTCCTCTTCCTTGACGATCTCCGGAGTTCTTGTAGGTGCGCCATTAACAATTTCAAACTCTTTAACAGTTGAAGCGTTAATCTCGGATGGATTAAACCTAAACCACAAATAGAAATCTAGGCGGTAGCTGCTGGCGGCCAAGTCAACTCTCTCCACGTTTACAAGCCATACTCCAACCGAAACCTTGACGGGATTCGCCGCTGAAAACTGCCCGGCTTGAGCCTCAACCATCCCACGTACAGAGAGTAAAGCGAACGTAAATACTGAAAGGCAAACAGTCAAGGCGATTCCATTCAGCCGCATAGGCTTCCACCGGATTTTCAGCCTTTTAAAGACTCTGACCTTTAAAAGCTTTCACCCTTTCATAAACCTCTGTGAACGTTTAACTAAACTTTTTAACAGCCTCAACGGTTCTCCTCAAAAGAATTTGGGCAGCCTCCTGACTGGGCCATCCTCCAAGTCCACAATCTGGCCCGGTGAAGGCTAACCTTTCCCCAAACCTAGCCTTCGCAGCTTTGAACCTACGTCTTATGACTTCAATGTCTTCGACAATTTGCCAAGCCTGCGGCTTCTTTATGCCCTTTTCGTAGAGTTCAGCAAAGATTGCGTCTACGTCGGTTCTCGCTATCCCCACTCGTATTTGCTTGTCCGCCTTCTCCAGCATGCTTTTCGAAACGGCTTCAAGGTTTTTCGGTGAGGCCGCATACTCAACTGAGACAACGTCTAGGTTTTCCACGTTCAAAAGGTCAACAATCCTCGCTGTAGAGTGAACGTGAACTTGCTTCACAACCCCGCGGAAGTTGAAGGCTTTCTCCAAAACATCTAAGACTGTGTCTCTGTCGACAGCCACGTCGCGGAAGCCGAAACTGGGCTCGTCTATCGAAACCACCAAGGTCCCAACATACTTGTCGTCCAGGACCGAGTTAACGCAGAACCTCCGCACGGTTTCAGCAAACATTAACAGGATATCCCTGTAGGCGGTTGCTCCAACCTCAGCGAGGTAAAGCTCGAAGGGACCAGTCACGCAAACGCGGAGGTGAATCCTTTCCATCCCAAGCTCTTCGCAGAGCCTTTTAGCCTCGCCCTTTATGACCACAACCTCTGGAATAACAGCTTCTCCATAATCGACAATGTATGTGCCCCTTTCCACGGCTTTGCGTATAACTTCTGTGAACTGGCGGCGTATATCATAGTGCTGTGGATAGTTAACGGCGTCTAGGCCAGCCTTGCACTTCGCCGTAAACGAGACCTTAACCACGTTGTGGAAGTTTTTAAGGAGGAATTCATCATCCTTTGGGTCTTTACCCTCAGCTATCCAAGCCCTAGCCATGACGTATGCTTTTTCAAAGGCCTTCCGTTCAACAAAATCTGGCAACGGGAAACTTCCCACATCATCGACGAGCACTTGCATGGATTTAATAGTACTTGCCAAAATTATAAAACTACCTTTAGACATGCTGTTTAAGCAAGTAAAACATATATGTGGCTTTAATGCTTGAAGAAGGATGAATGTGCTGAGCATCAGGAAATTGCGCCTTTCAATGGTGGCAGCCTAGCAATAATAATCACTCTTTTAATACTGTTTTCGCCGCCATCCTAAGCCTCCTACAAGTGGGCTCATCTATACATTGGAGTATTCGCGGTGGCCTTCAACATCCTCCAGTGGCTCATATCTCCTACATAATTGACGCCATATACCGCACTAGGGAGATTCTGAAAACGAAAATCCAAGGCTTCAATCCATCTGGAGAACTTAAGCCCTAAAAGTGGCATTAAAAAGCCGAGGCTCATGCTTGCCCGCATACCCATACCCAACGCCTTCGCATACAGCTCGCCCATAACTGGAAGTCGCGTCGCCGTTATGGAGGGCTTACTTTAAACCCTAAACGAGGGAGAAGTTGAAGCAGTCAAAGGTCACGAACTCGGCCACTTAAAACACCGCGACGTTCAGGCAATGGTTTAGGAGAGACTCAACTCACCCCCACGTAGTCAAAAGAATCAAAGCTTTGCAGGAGCTCAGCTGAAACTCGGTTTTTACGAGAAATTCCTTAAATAATCAACACGACAACTACTAGTACTCCAAGGGGCGACCTCCGTGAAGCTGACCAGCCAAATAATCGCGGAAGCCAAAAAGGAGAACAGAAAATACCTAATGGAGAACGAGGCGAAAACCATATGTATGGAATACGGCATACCAGTGACAAAGTTTAAGCTGGCCAAAAGCGAGACTGAAGCTGTTAAAGCTGCAGAGGAAATAGGCTTTCCAGTTGTTTTGAAGATAGTTTCACCAGACATAATCCACAAGTCAGACATCGGCGGCGTCATGTTAAACCTCAAAGACGTTAAGGAAGTCAAAGCCGCTTACAGACAGATAATGGAAAACGTTAAGAAACACAGGGAAGACGCCAAAATAGTTGGCGTAATAGTCCAAGAAATGGCTCCCCAGTCTACAGAGGTTATAGTAGGCGCCATAAAAGATCCCCAGTTCGGGCAAACCCTAATGTTCGGTTTGGGAGGAGTTTTCGTGGAAATTTTGAAAGACGTAACCTTCAGGATAGCTCCCATAACAGAGGAGGAAGCCCGCGAAATGATCGCTGAGATTAAGGCTTACCCTCTGCTGAAGGGGTATAGAAACTTGCCGCCAGCCGACATTGAGACTATTGTTAAGATACTGCTTAGCACTTCTAGGCTAGTTATGGATCACCCGGAGATAAAGGAGTTGGACTTAAACCCTATAATGGTTTACGAAAAGGGCGCAAAAACCGTGGATGCAAGGATCATCCTTGAATAGCCTTGAAAACCTAACGGGAAATGAAATTTTCTCAAAAACGTCAATTCCCCATAGGGCAGGCTTCTTCGTAAGGTTGGACTGTTGGAAGTTTAGGAAGCTCTCTGAGGTCGTCGGCGCTGAAAAACCTTTTGACGAGAAATTTGCCAAATGCCTAGTCTACGCTGGAAGAACGCTTTTCGAGAAGGGGTTTAACCCAACCCTAATCTACATCGTCAGCGACGAGCTGAACATTTTATTCGCGAATTGGACGCCTTTCCATGGAAGGGTTGAGAAAATAGACTCAGTCATGCCCAGCTTTGTTTCAGCAGCCTTCACAATACGGTTGCAAAGCTTTTTCGGAAAAGCTGTTCCAGCGGCCTTCGACTCAAGAATAGTTTTGGCTGCGAACGAAGACACAGTAGTCAAGTACTTGGCTTGGAGGCAGCTTAACGCATGGAGAAACCACAATAACGCCTACGCGTACCACCTTTTCAGAAAGATGGGCTACAAGCCCTCAGAGATAGCCAGAAAACTGAAGGGGATGAAGACGGAGGAAATCCATGGAATCCTTTTTAGGCATGGAATAAACTTGGCTGAAACACCATCATGGCAAAGGAGAGGAATCCTACTCTACAAGAAACCCGTCCACAAGAAGATTGGAGGCTATGAAGTAGTCCGATGGACGCTTATGGAAGACTGGGATCCGCCAATCTTCGCCAGAGATGACGGTGTGAGGTTAATTCACAAAGTTTTAGAGTGGACAGAGCAGAAGGGAGCGCAAATTGTCGAATAATGGAAAATGGGTTAACGTTGAAGAGCTAAGACAAAGGTTGACAGCTCTGAAGGAGGAGAAAAAGAGACTTGACTCTGAAGCAAGAGAGCTTGCCAAGAAAAGGGATGAGATTGACAGCCGAATAAAAATTTTGAGAGCTGACGCTCTGGAGCTAAAAAGGGTTAGAGACGAAGCAAATGCCGAAGTTAAAAGGCTTAAAGAGCAGAAAAAAGAAATAAAAACGGAGAGAGCCAGAAAAATCGAGGAAATCAAAAAAATTCAAGCGGAGATTAAAAGCCTCGCGGCGAAAAAGCCAAAAAAAGAAGCCAGTGTCCTTCAAAGGGAAATTGAAGCCGTGGAATGGAAAATACAGACAACACCCCTAAGCCTTCGAGAAGAAAAGCAGCTTGTTGAAAAGGTTAAACATCTTGAAACCCAGCTAAACATTCACAGAAGAATCGAACAATTAAACCAGAGAAAACTTGAGTTAACAGCAGAACTCAGAGCCCTTGAAGCTAGAGCTAAAAAACTACACGAGAAAATGATAAGCGAGGTTGAGAAAAGCCGCAAAACCCATGAAGAGATGTTAAAAAGGCTTGAGGAGGCTAGGAATCTTAAAAAGGAGGCAGAAAACGTTCATAGGCTGTTTTTGCAGGCCATGGATAGGGCAAAGCCTGTTAAGGAGAAGATTAAGAAGATTGCTGAAAAAATAGCCTTAATGGAGGCTGAGGAGAGAAGGGAAAGCGAAGAAAACCTTTTGGAAAATATTGCAAAGCAAGCCTTAGAAAAATTGAAGCGTGGCGAAAAACTGACTTGGGAAGAGTTCAAAATACTTGCTGAGCGGGGTTTAGCATAAAATAATTAAAGTAGCCGCTTCCATTAATGATTGGACAGAGAAAAATGACTGAGAAGGCCGGAGAGAAAAAGAGAATTCTAGTTTTATGCGTTGATAGGGACGGAGATATATGTGCAAAAACGGAGATAAAGACGCCGCTGATCGGCAGGGATGTGAACCTCAACGCTGCGGTGGCTTTAGCTCTAAAAGATCCAGAGGAGTCTGACGCAAACGCCATGTTTGAAGCTGTGCGCCTCTATGACCGCCTCGTCGGAGAAGCAAAACCCGAAGAGGTTTTTGAAATAGCCACCATATCCGGGTCCGAGCTGGGCGGAGTTGGTGCAGACAGAAAAATTGTGGCGGAGCTAAGCGATGTTTTAAAAGTTTTCCCAGCAAGTGAGGTGATCCTAGTTACAGACGGCTACTCGGATGAAGCCGTCCTCCCCCTCATAGAGTCCAGGGTGCTCGTTTCCTCGGTTAGAAGGGTTGTTGTAAAACATAGTGAGTCCATAGAGGAGACCGCGGCCTTGTTCACGAGGTACTTAAAGACAGTTTTAGAGAACCCACGCTACTCCCGCATAGCTTTAGGGCTTCCAGGCGTGCTCCTCCTCATTTTGGGAATACTGTCCATTTTCGGTTTAGTTCATTATTATTTGATGGCCTTCATCATAGTTCTAGGAGCTTTCATGCTTGTGAAGGGCTTCGGTGTCGACAGAATGGTGAGAAAGGCTTATATTTGGATAAAAGAGTATTCGCCCCCACCCCTGCCAGTGCAGATTTCAACTTTCTCCACCATTGCAGCGCTTCTATGTATGGGGATAGGCGTATACCTTGGTCTGGACGCCGTGACCGGGTTAAATCTGGATTTTTCCAACTGGCTTGGTATTCTGCCCCAGGTCTCCGGCGTCTTCATAAAATATTCTAAGGATTTAATAGTGATAGGTGTTTGTCTGGCTCTAACTGGAAGGGCTATACGTTGGTATTTTGAAAGAGATGTCCGCCTACTGCGTAATGCAGCCCTCATTGTTTTGATTGGATGGAGTAGGCAGATTCTCGAGGCTACCTCTGAAATATTAATTAACCCCAAAATCGGCTACGAGGCGCTTATTTTCACAATTGTCATAGGCATTTTAATAAGCATAGCATCAATCCTCGTAATATTTGTAATCTACCGGTCTGCTAAGGGATTCTTCAAGAAAGGGGCGGCTGAGGAGCATAGAGAGCTTGAGGAAGGCTAAGATTGCAATAATAGGTGGAACGGGCTTCGAAAAACTTTTCACATGCCCTGAGAGAGTGGTTGTTGGAACTCCTTACGGTATATCACCACCAATATCCGTTGGGGAAATAAGCGGCAAAAAGATTGCTTTTCTCCCGAGGCACGGCCCGCAGCACACAGTTCCACCCCACAGAGTGAATTACAGGGCAAATATTTACGCGTTGCATCAGCTTGGGGTTGAAAGGGTTTTCGCTGTAAATGCTGTAGGCGCCATAATCAGGGAGCTTAAGCCCGGAGACATTGTTTTGCCCCACGACTTCGCCGACTTTACAAAACAGAGAAACCAAACCTTTTATGACGAGCCTCCTGTAACCCACGTTGACATGTCCCAACCCTACTGTCCAGAGCTTCGTGAAATGGTCATCCGATGTGCTGAAAAGCTTGGCTTAAAAGTCTGGAGCCGCGGCGTGCTCGTTTGCACCGAGGGACCCCGATTTGAGACCCCTGCGGAGATTGAAATGTTTAGGAGACTCGGTTTCGACTTTGTTGGCATGACCGGAGTTCCTGAGGCTGTTTTGGCTAGAGAGCTGGAAATCTGCTATGTGGCTGTCTGTTTTGTTTCGAATATGGCGGCCGGCATGCAGGAGCGTTTAACGCCTAAAGAAGTTTATGATGTTTCTGTGAAAGTTCACCCGAAGATTGAGCAACTTTTAATTGAAACCATTAAGGCTTTACCACTCGAACGTGCGGGCACATGTCCATGTGCAAACGCTTTGAAAAACGCGAGGATTAAGTGATGCTTAAGGCTGTCCTCTCAGCCATAGGCGTATACAAAATTTACGAGAAATGGCTTTGGCATCAAGTCAAAAACCACGAGAAGCCAGAGCACATAGCGATAATCTTAGACGGAAACAGAAGATGGGCTTCAGAGAAGGATCTCCCACCATGGCTTGGCCATAAAGAGGGCGCCGACAAGGTTGAACAGCTCCTAGACTGGTGTGTGAAGCTGAACGTCAAGTCTATAACGCTTTACGCTTTTTCAACGGAAAACTTCCGCCGCCCCAAAAAGGAGGTTGAAGAAATCATGAAAATCGCCAGCGAAAAGCTTCAAAAAATCCTTAGGGACGAGAGAATCTACAAGAACCAGGTGCATGTGAAAGTGATTGGAAGGAAACACTTGCTTCCGGAAAACCTCCAAAAACTCATAGAGGAAGTGGAGAAGGCTACTCAAAGCTACAGTAAACATTTCCTAAACATCGCCTTCGCCTACGGCGGGAGAGCCGAAATAGTGGACGCTGCGAGGAAGATTGCTGAGAAAGTGAAGAACAACGAGTTGAAACCTGAAGACGTGAACGAAGAGCTTTTCGAAAAATTCCTCTACACCTCGCACCTTCCAAAACAGGACCCAGACTTGATTATCAGAACCTCTGGCGAAGAGCGGTTAAGCGGCTTCCTGCTGTGGCAGTCAGCCTACAGCGAACTCTGCTTCCTAGACGTTTACTGGCCAGATTTTCGTTTCATCGACTTATTGAGGGCTGTGCGCACTTTCCAGAAGCGTAAAAGACGTTTCGGCGCATAGGAAAGAAAGCTTTAGGCTCTTTTCTTGGCACTCACTATGGAGATTACGTCTCTATCTTTAAGAATGTAGTCTTCGCCGACCCTTCTGCGCTCCCTCGCCTCCACAGCGTAGATGAAGCTTTCGCCAAGCTCCGTGTGAATTAGATATGCTAGCTCACGGGCTGTGGTGCCGTATGGAACTAGGTAGGCGTCTGGTAAAACTCTCCCGCTGTGGTCGGATAAGTGCTCCACATCCTCGACCGGGTAAACCACTATCATGTTTAAAAGCTTGAGGTAGGCCATGTTTATGGCTTCCTGCACTCCTGTTGAGCCATACCTGCGCAAGATTTTTTCCCGAATCGTTTCCAGCGCCTTAAGCTGGCTTTCGGTGAGCTTTTCTGGATAATTTATTTTGAAGTCGCAGTCCCCCGGCCTATAGTCTATCAGTTTTTTCTCGGCAGCCCTCCTTAAGGCTAGTTCAGCCTCGGCGCAGCATGGCACGACAATGTAGTTTAACTGCTTAAGCCTTTTAACGTTTTCCTCGGCTGGCGGCACATCGATTTTGTTTGCGGCTATAAGCATTGGTTTTGCAATCCGCCTCAACGTGTCTATGAACCTTATGAAGTCCTCCTCGCTCCATGATGTGGGTTTTTCAGCGTTTAACCCCGCCTGCCTCAAGGCCTCGAAAACGTGGGCTCTTTTAATGGCTAAACCGCTCAACCGCTCTTCTAGAATGGTCAGAAGGTCTTTGGCTTCAGATTCCACGGTCCTCGCAATTTTAGGCCAATCCCTCTTCAAAATATTGGCCATCCACATGGTTAGTTCCCGCTCTAGAAACTTCACATCCTCCACGGGATCATGTTCGCCGGGCTTACATATCCTACCCTCAAAATCCGTGCCGCCGGAGGCGTCCACCACGTGGATGAGGACATCAGCTTTCCTAATCTCATCTAGAAACTGATTGCCTAAACCCCTGCCCTGCCAAGCGTCTGGAACAAGCCCCGCACAGTCTATAATCTCCACCGGAATAAGCCTAACACCGTCCATGCAGAGGGAATTAACCGGGCTGTCTTTAACTCCGAACTCTTTGCAGACGCATGTAGTTCTAACATAGCCAACACCCCTGTTGGGTTTTATGGTTGTGAATGGGTAATTGGCTATTTCAGCCGAAGCCAAGGTTGCAGCGCTGAAGAAGGTGGATTTTCCAACGTTGGGTTTCCCAACAATTCCGAGCAGTCTGGAATAGGAGGGCATTTGACGCACACTTCACTCAAGATAGCTGTCTGAAACGTTATTATGGGTTATGCTGTCGATGTCTGCGACCCAGTAACAAGTTTATGGAATAGTATAAAAGCATGTAACCCATAAAGAAAGTTGAACCCTTAGCGTGGAGGCGCTATCAACGTCCAATGTGAATCTTTCAAGGGAAAAGCTTGTCGAAATGTATAGGACTATGGTTAAAATTCGCCTGTTTGAGGAAAAGGTTTTCGAGCTTTACGCCCAAAACCTTGTCCCGGGAACAATACACCTCTACACTGGACAAGAGGCTGTTGCCGTCGGTGTATGCAGCGCCCTAAGGAAAGACGATTACATAACGAGCACCCATAGAGGCCATGGCCACTGCATAGCTAAAGGCGCAGACGTGAAAAGGATTATGGCTGAAATTTTGGGAAAAAGGACGGGCTACTGCAAGGGTAAGGGCGGCTCTATGCACATTGCGGACTTCAGCATAGGCATACTTGGCGCAACTGGCGTTGTGGGCGCGGGCATACCCATAGCCGCTGGAGCTGGCTTGTCCATAAAGCTTCGGAAAACAGACCAAGTGGTGGCATGCTTTTTCGGCGACGGCGCCGCGAATCAGGGAACTTTTCACGAAGGCATAAACATGGCGGCTATATGGAGCCTTCCAGTCATATTTGTGTGCGAAAACAACTTGTACGCTATGGGAACCCGAGTCTCAACAGTTATGCGGATAGAAAACGTCGCTGAAAGAGCTACAGCCTATGGCATTCCGGGAGTTGTTGTTGACGGAAACGATGTTTTAGCCGTTTACGAAGCCACCTTCAAGGCGGCTGAAAGGGCTAGGAGGGGCGAAGGGCCAACACTTATAGAGTGCAAGACCTACAGGCATAGGGGGCATTCCCGTGTGGACCCAGCTAGATACAGGCCTAAAGAAGAGGTTGAGGCTTGGCTCGCCAAAGACCCAATAAGAAGGTTCAGAGATAAACTGTTGAAATCGGGTGTTCTGACGGAGGCTGAAATCCAGCAAATCGAAAGGGAAACTGCCGCCGAAATTGAAGAGACTGTCCGATTCGCCATGGAAAGCCCATATCCAACGCCTGAAGAAGCCCTAGAAGACGTTTACGCGTGAAGGAGGGCTGGAAGGCTTGAGGAGGATAACTTATCGGGAAGCCCTTCGCGAAGCTTTAAGGGAGGAGATGCGAAGGGATCCCACGGTTTTCCTTTTGGGCGAGGACATTGGTAGAAACTGGGGCGGAGCCTTCAAGGTGACGGAGGGCTTGGCTGAAGAGTTTGGAGATGAAAGGGTTAGGGACACGCCCATATCAGAGTCCGCCATAATCGGCGTGACTGTGGGAGCAGCCATAACCGGGATGAGACCTGTTGCTGAAATAATGTTTGGAGATTTGACAGCCCTAGCCATGGACCAGATAGCCAACCAAGCCGCCAAGCTCAGGTACATGTTCGGCGGGCAGGCGAAAGTGCCCCTTGTGATTAGGACCCCCTTCGGCGGCGGCGTAAACATTGCAGCCCATCACTCGCAGTGTTTGGAGGCTTGGTTTATGCACATTCCAGGCTTGCACGTGGCTGTTCCTTCAACACCATACGATGCGAAGGGCTTGCTTAAAACTGCTATCCGCGGAGACAATCCAGTTGTTTTCTGCGAGCACAAGCTGCTCTACCCTGTTGAGGGTGAAGTCCCGGAAGAAGAATACACGATTCCCTTTGGAGTGGCTGACGTTAAGAGGGAGGGAAGCGACGTCACGGTTGTAGCTACGCTTTACATGGTTCACAAGGCTTTAAAGGCAGCTGAAACTCTCGCTAAGGAGGGCATAAGCGTCGAGGTTGTTGACCCTAGAACTTTGACGCCCCTGGACAAGAAGGCGATAATCAACTCGGTCAAAAAGACGGGGAGACTTGTTGTCGTCAGCGAAGACTGTAAAACGGCAGGTGTAACAGCCGAAATAGCCGCCATGGTGGCTGAGGAAGCCATAGACTATTTGGACGCCCCTATCAGACGGGTGGCTGAACCGGACACACCGATACCCTTCAGCCCGCCCTTAGAGCAGTACGTGATTCCAGACGAGAAGGCGATAATAAGGGCTGTTAAGGAGATTGTCTAGAATGGTTACGAAGGTGGTTATGCCGAAACTAAGCCTAACCATGAGGACTGGAAGTGTTGGAAAGTGGTATAAACGTGAAGGCGAAGCCGTTGAAAAGGGCGAACCCATAGTTGAGATAATTTCGGAAAAAGCCACCTACGACTTGGAGGCGCCGGCTTCAGGCATCCTCCGAAAAATACTTGTAAAAGAGGGGGAGGAAGCCCCCGTAGACGCAGTTATAGCCATAATAACAGCTCCAGACGAGCAGATTCCAACGGAAGATTTGGAAACGAAGCATCCCGGAAAAGTTGAGGAGGTTAAAGAGCGTATTCTCGCATCCCCAGCGGCCAAACGTTTAGCCAGAGAGTATGGAATAGACTTGTCCCTTATTAGGGGCACCGGTCCGGGAGGACGCATTGTCGAGGGAGATGTGAGACAGTTCGTTGAAGAATCTAGGGTGGTGACGCCTAAAGTTAGGGAGGTTATACCGTTAAGCGGTTACAGGAAAACCATTGCTGAGAGGGTTTCCACGAGCTTCAGAACAGCCCCCCACAGCACGGTGGTCACAAGTGTTGATTTCTCAAAGGCCATTGAACTCCACGAAGAACTTCAAGTGTCCTATACAGCCGTTATCGTAGCAGCTGCGGCGAAGGCTCTGGCTGAAAACCCCATTGTGAACTCAACAATCGAAGACGATAAAATCAAGGTTTTCGGGGACATAAACATAGGTGTGGCCGTTGCCACGGACCGTGGCCTAGTAGTCCCGGTGATCCACAACGCCGACAAAAAGTCCCTGAAGGAGATAGAAGCCGCCCTAAACGATTTGGTGGAAAAGGCTAGAGGGGGGAAGCTAAAAAAGGAGGAATTGAGCGGTGGAACCTTTACGGTTTCAAACCTGGGCATGTATGACGTGGAATTCTTCACGCCAATAATCAACCCACCAGAAACAGCCATCTTAGGCGTTGGAAAAATCGTTAAGAAGCCTGTGGTTTCACCAGAAGGGAGAATAGAGCCTAAACCAATAGTCATGTTAAGCCTTTCCTACGACCACAGAGTGATAGACGGGGCGCCAGCGGCGAAATTCCTTCAAAAAGTCAAACAACACCTTGAATCTCCAAGTTTTACGTAACCTAGTCTTTTGAACTTTTGGCCGCAAACTCTATCGCTTGAAGAAGCCCCCTTGCAACTTCTAGAAGGTTTATCACAACCATCAAGGCGAGCAAGGGAACAAACTCGACGGTGAAGGTTAAATTTTCAAGGTTTATGGTTAAGGTTCCGCCGTTAGTTGCATAAGTAAGGTATACTATGAGGAAAAAGGCTCGGACAATCGCCAAAATGTGCTTGTATATGGTGCCCTCTGCAAGCACCATGGCAAACGTGAAGAAAAGCAACCCCCCGGCTAAAACCGAGAAAAGCCTGTTATAGTTTGGGAAACCTGCCAGAAACATGGAGGTCAAAAACCAAACTATGAGCCAGAAAACAGCGTATCCAGCCGTAACGAGGAAGGCTCTGGCAACCCTTGAAGCGAACCTTTGAAGGCTAAAACCATGCTGAAGCTCAAGCTCGTTCAAGGCTGAACAAGCCTCCTCGAAATCTCAAAGTTGGCGAAGGAAAGCCGGACGAGGACGCTGTTCGTCATTTTCTGCGAGTTGACAGCCACCTCAACATGTTCCAAAAAAGCCTCCCCAGGCTGGACGTTTAGGTTTAGCGAGGTTGCCCCTATGGTTTCGTTATTTGAGTTGATTATGCTCACTGTGACGGAGCCTTCCAAGGGCAAGGAAGCATGGTTGTTGAAGCTTACGTAAAAATAGAGAACGTGGCTTGTTTTATTGTAGGTTTCGCCGTACACCGTTAGGTTGTGGAAAGGTGCACCCCACTGGGTGGCGGAAACGCTTGCTATGTTGAAGGCTATAAGGTAGGCAACCCTAAAATGAAGCGTCGCATTCACGTTTAAATCCGCGTCCTCAGTTAAAAGCGTTTGGTCTTTTTGGAAAATCTCTTCAAGGCTTGCCGTGAAACTGCAGTTAGCTTCAACCGTTTGGCCAGCCTGGATCTCCGGCAGAGTTTTCGAAACTTCGGCGAGAACGATGTTTGCCTTACATATTTTGACCTGCACTTTTGCTTCTGAAATGTCGTAGAAGCCTGTGTTGTTTATGTAGAAGGGCATGGTTAACGAGAGGTTTCCGTTGGTGAACGTGAATGTGGGTTCCTTAATGCCTAGGTTTTTACCTTCGGCTAGTTTTAGAAGGGAGAGAGTTACTGAGACTGGTAGGGTTAGGGTTATTATCCATAAAAGGGCCACGGTGAACCCTATGGCTTTAATGGTTAGCCGCAAGCCTCATCCACCGTGAAGTCTTTTCAGGCTTTTTCAGTGGTTTTCTCCTCTATTTTCGGTGTTTGCACTACTGGTTTGGACTCTTTGTAAAGTTGTATACCTCTCATGGTTGCAATGGAACCCGTCCAACCCATAACTCCTAGGAACATCACTTTTATGACGGCTTCAGCTATTGGTCCAAGGATTTCTCCAAGGGCTTTTGAAAGGTCAAGGCTTGTTGTAACCGCTACAACAGAGGTCAGCATAAGGAAGGCCATGACGAAGGTGAAGATCAACAGGAGCAAACCCACAACTATTAGGATGTAAGCCACCAGTTCAGCTTTCTCAATTTTCATATAAGCACCAGCCACTTTTTGGCTAACTTTCCCACAAAGTTGTATAAAAGCTATATGCAAACACTCGGAAACAAGACGTTGAGGGCGGCTTACGAATGAAAGCCGCAGTCTATTACAGCCAAAAGGACATAAGAATTGAGGATGTTCCCGTTCCCGAAGTTGGACGCGGCGAGGTTCTCGTCGAAATGAGGGCTTGTGGCATATGCGGTTCAGACCTAATGGACTGGTATCTGAGGAATCGGGCGCCTCTTGTTCTGGGGCATGAGCCTTCCGGCGTAATAGTTGAGAAGGGCGAAGACGTGGAGGGTTTTAATGTTGGAGACAGGGTTTTCGTCCACCATCATGTCGCTTGCCTTAAATGCCACTATTGTCAGCGAGGGGACTTCACCCTATGTGAGCAGTTCCATAGGACAAACATAGCCCCAGGAGGCTTTGCAGAATACTTCAAAGTTCCAGCCCCAAACATCAAGCTTGACACGCTTAAGATTCCGGGAAACGTCTCCTTCGAGGAAGCAACCCTAATAGAACCTGTTGGATGCTGTATAAGGGCGCTTAAAAAATGCAGAATCCAAAGCGGCGACACTGTGGCGGTTATAGGCGCTGGCGCAACAGGCATAATCCATGTGGCCCTTTCGAAGGTTTTCGGCGCCTCCAAAGTCATTGTAAGCGACTTGGTTGAAAAACGCCTCGAATACGCCCAAAAATTCGGCGCAGACGTCGCCGTCAACCCGCAGAAGACAAGCTTAACCAACGTGGTTATGGCTGAAACCAGCGGGAGAGGTGTGGACTTGGCTGTTATAACGGCACCAAGCATGGAAGCCTACAAGGCTGGGGTTAGCGTCCTCCGGAAAGGTGGGAAACTATGTGTTTTCGCCCCAACACCTCCAGGAGAGCTTTTGGAGCTTAGCTTAAAACATGTTTTCTTCAACGAACTGCACGTTATTCCATCCTACTCCACATCCCACATTGAAACGAGAGAAGCCCTAAAGCTTATTGAAAGTGGAAAGTTGAAGGCTGTGGGCTTGATAACCCACCGCTACCCGCTTACGGAGACAGCCAAAGCCTTTAAAACAGCCCTTGAAGATAAGAGAAGCCTAAAAGTGGTTGTGCTTGGCAGAGTGTGAAACCAAATGAAGGCTGCAATGCTTTACGGCATAAAAGACCTGCGGGTGGAGGATGTTGAAACCCCCACAGTTGGGGCTGGCGAAGTTCTCGTGAAGGTTAAAGCCGCCACAACTTGCGGGACAGACCTTAAAATCTTCCAGCGGGGCTACATTGAACGGGTGATAAAGCTTCCGACAGTTTTTGGACACGAATGGGCGGGCGACGTGGTTGAAGTCGGCGAAGGCTTAGAGTGGCCTAAAAAGGGCATGCGAGTTCGAGCCGGCAACAGTGCACCGTGCCTACGGTGTTTCATGTGCCAGAAAGGCAAATACAACCTATGTGAAAACATGATTTGGCTCTGGGGAGCCTACGCTGAATACATAAAAGTTCCAGCCCACATGGTCCGCGTGAACATGCAGGAAATTCCGCCCCAAGTGTCCTACGAGGAAGCTGCCATCACGGAGCCTCTGGCATGCGTTCTCCACGGACTGGAGGAAGCTGAAGCGGAACTGGGCGACTCTGTAACCGTGATCGGAGCTGGACCTATAGGGCTCCTCCACCTTTTAACAGCCAAAAAAATGGGGGTTGGAAAAGTTATTGTAGTGGATCTCGTTGAGGAAAGGCTGGATTACGCCAGAAAACTTGGAGCAAGCGAAATTATAAACGCTGCAAAAGAGGATGTGGAGGAGAGGGTTCGTCAATTAACCGGAGGCCATGGCTCAGACATAGTTATCGAAGCCATAGGAAGACCCGAAACTTGGGAGCAAGCCCTGAAACTCGTGCGGAAAGGCGGAAAAGTCCTAGAGTTCGGAGGGTGCCCGCCGGGAACCGAAATAAGAGTTAATACTGAGCTTCTCCACTATGGCGAAGTCACACTCATGGGAACCTTCCATGCGACGCCATTACATTTTAGGAAAGCCCTGAACCTCATAGCCTCAAAAACTGTGGACGTAGCCCCCCTAGTGACGCGGAAAATACCCCTTGAGAAAATTAGGGAAGCCTTTGAGATCCTCACAACCTCAAAAAGCGAGATCAAAATAGCTATTCAACCCTAAAACGCGGCTGGCGCATTTCACCAGAAAGGCTGTATATAGTCCCTAACCCTAAACTTTACGCCAAGTCTTTTCGCGATTTCCCACGCCGCTTGAATGTCAATCTCCGGAATCCGCACAACGGTGACTTCCACGTCCAAAAGCCCCTTAGCCTTCTCGATGAACTCCAGAACGTTTTCGAAGGCGTTTTTGAAGCTTGGCCTACAAACTTGGTTATAAGTTTCCTTGTCGTGGGCGTTCAGGCTTACGCTAACTTTGTCTACGCCGGCCATCTTCAACTCTCTAACCACGTCCCGCTCCCTGTTTAATAGAAAGCCCTGCCCGTTTGTGTCAACCCTTAAAGTCACTATTTTCCCGTAGTGTCTCCTAATCCACCCGGCGACTTCCAACACGCAGTCCAATCTTTCTAAGGGCTCGCCGAAACCGCAAAAAACAATCTCCCTCCAGTTTTTCTCGTTTATAACGTTCCCAAGCTCCATAATGACTTCGGCGACAGAAGGTTCCTTTTCAAGTTTTAGGTTGAAGCCTCCAACGCCGTTCCGAAAGTTTCTTAGGCAAAAATAGCAGTTGTTGGGGCACCGGTTTGTTATGTTAAGGTATAGGTTTTCACCAAGCCAGTAAACAACACTGGGCTTTACCCTCGAAGCCATCCGCTGAACCCTTGCACTTTAAATTTGGATTTCCGCGAATTTAGCTTTACGTGGTAAAATAAGCTTAAATGCTGAAATCCTCTAGGTTTGTTATTTAACAGAAGGGATCCTGTTTGACAAAATACGTTTTCGTAACTGGCGGCGTTTTAAGCTCCGTGGGTAAGGGTATTGTAACCGCTTCCATCGGGAAAATGCTTCAGGCAAGGGGTTTCAGGGTTACAGCCATAAAAATAGACCCCTACGTGAACGTTGACGCTGGAACCATGAACCCTTACATGCACGGAGAAGTCTACGTGACCGAGGATGGAGGCGAAACGGATCTGGACTTGGGCTGGTATGAACGTTTTCTCGATTTAAACTTGAAGAAAGAGAATAACATCACCACGGGAATCATCTATAAAACCGTCATTGAGAAAGAGCGTCGAGGAGACTTTCTTGGAAGATGCGTCCAAATAGTTCCCCACGTGACAAACGAGATTAAAAGCCGAATAAGAAACGTGGCTGCAAATTCGGGCGTCGACGTCGTCTTGACGGAGGTTGGTGGAACAGTAGGCGACATTGAAGGTTTACCCTTCCTTGAGGCGATACGCCAAATGCGCTTGGAAGAGGGATACGAAAACACTTTATACGTGCATGTGGCCCTCGTGCCCATTTTAGACGTTACAAGCGAGATGAAAACGAAGCCTCTGCAGCACAGCGTAAACGAGCTTAGACGAATAGGCATTCAGCCCGACATCATTGTCGCCCGCTGCTCCCGAATGATAGATGCTGAAGCCTTGAGGAAAATAGCCCTCTTCGGAACCATACCAGAGGAAGCGGTGTTCTGCTCCCACAACGTTGAAACAATTTATCAGGTTCCGTTAATCCTAGACGAGCAGGGAATGGGAGACTTTATCTGTAGAAGGCTTAAACTTCCAGAACGCAAGCCAGACTACACTGAATGGAGAGGGTTTGTTGACTCCATACTTCGCCCCCAACATGAAGTTAAGATAGCGCTCGTAGGCAAGTACGCCGGTTTGGTGGATAGCTACGTGAGCATGAACGAGGCGCTGCGCCACGCTGGAGCAGCGTGCAAGACAAAGGTTCACATACACTACATTGAGGCTGAAACCTTTGAAAAAATCCCTGAAAAAATTGAAATGCTGAAAGAGTTTGACGGAATCTTCGTTCCCTATGGTTTCGGTCCAAGGGGGGCTGAGGGGAAAATCACCGCCATAAAGTTTGCAAGGGAAAACAATGTTCCCTTCCTTGGAATATGCTTTGGCTTCCAGTTGGCTGTCGTTGAGTATGCCCGCAACGTCTGCGGCTTAAAGGGAGCCAACAGCACAGAAATCGACCCCAACACGCCGCACCCAGTTATCGACTTAATGCCGGAACAGAGGGGTGTAGAACTTAAAGGAGCTACCATGAGGCTTGGCGCCCACACTATAGTCGTGAAACCAGGCACTTTAGCGCATAAACTATATAAAAGCGAGGAGATTTCCGAGCGCCACCGCCACAGGTTTGAGGTGAACATGGGCTATGTGGAAAAGCTTGAAAAGGCGGGGCTTGTTTTCTCCGGGATGAGCCCCGACGGCAGAAGAATGGAAATTTTGGAGCTGCCTAACCACTATTTCTTCTTCGCGTCCCAGTTCCACGGCGAATTTAAAAGCCGCCCAGGAAAACCTGACCCCGAATACTATGGCTTCGTGAAGGCCTGTCTAGACCGCAAGCTTGGAAAAGCCAAGCCGGAATTTTAACGTTTACAAGCCTATTTCTGAAGCTATTTCTTTTAAGGCGTTTAGAGAGATTTCGAAAAATTTTTCCCTCGGAAGCCCTATTTCTTCGCATAGGAGGATTCTCTCCCTATCAGCTCCCCTTGCGAAGTCCTTGTCCTTAAACTTTCTAGCCACGGTTTCCAGTTTTACTTCTGCCATTTTCTTGGAGGGCATGACGAGAGCGCATGCGACAAGCAGTCCGGATATGGCGTCGCTGGCAATCAAAGCCTTCTCCATGATGCTTTTAGGCTCAACGCCTGTGCGCTTAGAACTGTGGGCTTTTATTGCCCTCACAAGCTCCTCGGGCAACTTTTCCCCAATGATTTGCTCGACGACCAAACCGTGCTTTTCCGGCATAGTCTCCGTTTGCTCATAATCTATGTCGTGGACTAATCCAACTAGACCCCATTTTTCCTCGTCTTCCCCGAAATACCTCGCTAGGGCTCGCATGATGGCTTCTACAGCAAGCATGTGGTAGAAAATGTTCCTTTTGGAAACATGCTTCCTGACAAGGCTTAGGGCTTCATCCCTTGTTAACAAGGCTATCGCCTTGAATTTTATGAAAAATGTTGAAGATACATTTAGCCTTTTCGAACGGATTAAAGACAAACCCTGAGAATGGTCTGAGTCGGGTAAAATATATAACCCGCCTGAAAAATTTCTGGGTCAAAGTGGATGTAGAAGCATGGTTTCCGCTAAGCCCCAGATCACTTGGAAAAATTTTGCCATGCCCTTGATAGGCATAGCCGCCTTCCTCGTCTACCTATACCTCTTCCAGGTAGATGTTCCGGAAATCGTTGCGACGATTCAAACAGCAGATGTTCTACTCTACTCCGCGGCGGCTCTGCTGATTTTCGTTGACACCTTCCTTTACGCAATGGCCTGGCGAACCCTCCTGGTCTATTTATCCGTGAAGCTTTCAGTTTTGAAGGCTTACCTTTACGTGTGGTATGGAACCTTCATAGACTTAATTATTCCAGCGGAGTCCATAAGCGGGGAAGTTTCAAGAGTTTACTTGATTGTAAGGGATCAAGGTAACGATGTAAGCGGCAGGGTTGTAGCTTCCCTCGTGGCTCATAGGCTTATAAGCATGGGTGTCTGCTTGGCAACCCTAATGACGGGAGTGGGCCTCCTACTGGCGGAGGCAAACCTGAACAGCTTGGTTTTCAATTTAAGCCTTTTCCTAGCGGGGGCAACAACCCTTTTTCTAGCTCTGCTGTTGCTTCTGTGTTTTAAAAAAGAGTGGACTTTGAAAGTGATTGATTGCTTTTTGGGAATTGTTAGGCGGGTCAGTGGGGGAAGATGGAGACTTGAAAGGGTTAGGGGGGACGTTGTTAAGGCTGCTGAGATGTTTCACAGTTCCATGAAGGATTTTGGGCGCTCCCCTATGGTTGTAGCCGCGTCCGTTCTCCTCTCTTGCCTTTCATGGCTTTCCTATCTGGCCATCTCGTACACGGTCTTCCTAGCCATAAAGTTTCCAGCAAGCTTTCAACTGTGGAGCATAATCTTTGTAACCCAAGCTATAACAACAGCCATAAAATCCATCCCCATAGGTGTCCCCTTTGAAGTTGGGCTGCCGGAAATAACCATGACAACGTTGTACGCGGTTTTAGGAATCCCCATCAACGTGAGTGCAACCGCGACTATTTTGACGAGGGTTTTAACGGTTTGGCTGCGGTTTTTTGTAGGCTTCGCTGTTCAACAGTGGGTTGAGGTTAAGGCTGTGAAGGCTTCGCTGAAAAGTTTTTGATAGAGGTAAAGCTAAATCCAGCCTTGAAACTTTATAGAAGTTGGGGATTATGCCGATAACTATAGAAGACGCGTCGATTAGGCATTTAGAGAGGCTTTATGAAATCGAGATGGAATGCTTTAAGAAAGAAGCTTTCACAAAACAGCAGATAGCCCAACTTCTCCAAAATAGCAACTCCATAAGCCTTGTCGCAAAAGAAAACGGGAATATAATAGGGTTCATCATCGGCGCATTGTCCATGGAGGATGGAATTGTTGGACACGTTTTGACCATAGACGTTTCGCCAAGCCACCGTCGAAAGGGTGTTGGGTTGAAACTTCTGCAGGAAATGGAGAAAATCTTCAGGGATAAAGGGGCGAAGGTTTGCCGTCTTGAAGTCAGAGAGGACAACGTGGCTGCCATAAGCCTTTACCGGAAATTGGGGTATAGGAAAGTTGGGATGCTGAAGCATTATTATGGAGAAGCCCATGGGATCCTTTTTGAGAAAAACTTGCTATAGGTTGAGAAGCTTAAGCTTCGTCGCTCCGTCGAAAACCCTTTTCAAGTTCACGTTCAAAGCCTCAACTATAGCTAGTTCCGCCGTGGCGCCCACGACTGAACCCGGCATCAAGTGGCCGCCGAAGGCTTCACCCTCCTCGTTGGAGACCACCAGGTGCGCATGGATAATAGTTTCGCCCTTCTCGTCGACGGCTATGTTACCCATGCATGAAACTATCTCTAAAGGTCCGACAATGTTAACAGTCTTATATTCGCCAGCCCTATAGTAGCCCAACGTCGCTTTTTCCAAGCTGCCTATGACGAACAGTAGGCCTGCTTTAACCCCGCTTTTCTCAGCCCTTTCTTTAATGGCTTCAATAAGGTCTTCACCCCCTCTTATTCTATGGAAGAAAACTCTTCCAATGCTTCCCTCAGCCACCCGATCACCTTGCTGTGATTTAAGTTTCACGGTATTTCAAGCTTCCGAGGAGACTGGGCCGTTTTTGGGGGCTTCTGAACGTAAACTCTAAAAGGTTTCAAGCATTAAATATGATTGTGGTTTCCTTGAAAAAGGGTGAAAGGCGCAGGTTTGGACAAGCCATAATAGTCCTTCTAAGGAACACCACTTGGCGATGTGGGAAACTTGAACGCTTGATAGTTGAACATCTCCTCCGCAGAAAAACCGTTGGATTTGGCACATCTGAGGTTTCTTTGAATGAGATGCTCAAAAGTTTCAATGTGACAGGGAAAAGGAGAAACGAGTTTTTGGACGCTTTAAAAAGGTTGGAGAGAAGAAATATAGTGAAGATTTTGAGGCTGTAGACAAGCTTCCTTCCTACTGCTTTTTAAGCAGCTTTTTGGCTTCTTCAATCCATTTTCCAGTAGTTTTTGGGGAAACTCCCAGTTTTGAGGCTAAGTCTTCCGCGGAGGCTTTGGCTAAATCCTCAACCCCCGTAATGCCCACGGCTTTAAGCTGCTCAGCCCGCTTCGTGCCAATGCCCTTAACATCCGTAAGCTTCAACGTTTTTGCCTGAGCCGCCTCCAGGGAGAGCTTCTCCTTTTGAACCGTGGTTGCCGACGTCGTGGATAGGGTTGTTTCAACCGTTACTTTTTTCGTTGTTTTTGGTCTTTGAGCGTATCCGACTCCTGCGAAGAAGATTCCTAAGGCCGCTGTTGCAACTATCCACAGTTCCTTGTACTCTACTTGGTAGAAGCATACTATCCCAGTTATTATGAAGAATATTATTGCAACAGTGTATAAGGCGTAGTCTGTCCGCATTTCGCTTTCTCCTAATCTCCTAGATTTCGCCGAGTTTGCTTAAATATTTTTTGCAAATGATTTCGGATGGGTTGTTTCACGTTTAATGGTGTTTAAGGAGCTCCTCCTCCGGCGGAGGCTGCCTTATTAGTCCAGCTTTCATGAGGGCTTCTAGGCTTTCCCTTGCGTTTTTGATTATTGCAACAGCCCTCTCGTATAGTTCCTGTCTGCTCGGTTTTATCCTGGCAACGCCTTGTTCGATGGATTTGAGGGCGCACGCCACCGCTTCCCTTGGGAAGACCTCCCACTCCTCCATTCTCGGCAGAATGTCGTCCTCGTGTATGCCCCTTTCCTCGGCGAATTTTGCAAGCTCTTCTGCAGCTGCGATGCACATGTCATCTGTGACAGTTTTCGCCCTCACGTCTAGTACGCCGCGGAATATCGCCGGGAAGCCTAGGCTGTTGTTAACCTGGTTTGGAAAGTCGCTTCTTCCAGTGGCTACTATGCGGGCTCCCGCCTCTTTGGCTTCCCAAGGCCAGATTTCAGGAATCGGGTTTGCACAAGCAAAGATTATGGCGTCGTCCGCCATGGATGCAACCCACTCCTTCTTTATCGTGCCTGGTCCAGGCTTTGAAGCTGCTACAACGGCATCCACGCCCTTAAAGGCTTTTGAAATGTCGCCTGTTCTGCCTTCAGCGTTTGTTATTTGGGCCAGCTCGTACTTCCATGGGTCAGCCTCCTTTGATAGGTCTTCCCTTCCGGCGTGAATTATACCTTTAGTGTCAACCATTATGATGTTTCCGGGCTTGACACCCCACCTTATTAGAACGTAGGCTGTTCTAATGTTAGCGGCCCCGGCGCCCACTAAAGTTATGAGGCTTTCTTTTGGGTTTTTACCTACTATTTTAAAGGCGTTTATCAAGCCTGCTAATATAACGGTGGCTGTTCCCTGTTGGTCATCGTGCCAAACTGGAATCTGAAGCTTTTTCCGAGCCTCCTCCAGAACATAGAAGCACTTAGGTTTCTCGATGTCTTCAAGGTTTATCCCGCCGAAGGACGGCTCTAAAAGCTCGCATGCCCTAACAATTTCATCTGGGTCTTTGGTTTTTAAACATATTGGAAAAGCGTCAACGCCGCCCAAATACTTGAACAGGAGGGCTTTCCCCTCCATAACGGGCATGGCGGCTTCTGGGCCTATGTCCCCCAAGCCTAGAACACGGGTGCCGTCTGACACAACAGCCACATAGTTCCAACGGTTTGTTAACTCGAAAACTTTTTCTGGGTTTGCTTGGATCTCCCGGCATGGCGCGGCGACTCCTGGTGTGTACCATATAGCGAAGTCTTCGTAGCTTCTTATGGCGCATTTCGGCATGACTTGAACTTTTCCTTCATAGAACTTGTGCATAGGTGGAGCTAGCAGAGATGGCTTTTTAGCTCTTGCGAGAAGCTCTTCAACCGTTGGCTTTCTCTCCCCTTTCCCGGCTGAGCACATAACTTTACTCCTCCATTTTACCCACAGATTGGAGATTTTGTTGTCTCGTGCATTATAGCTTTAAGGGTTGCGGTGAACAAACCATAAACTCTTGCTTAGATTTGAACTTGGAGCGAGAAATGCTGGCAATCCATATCAAAGTTCTCTGGTCTTAGGAAGCATTCACTTCCGTCCCAAAACACTTTTACGCATCAACAGCAGCGATACATCATCCAACGTGAAATCTCCATTGATTGTTTAAGGAAATACTTGATTCAGCGTCGAAAGTGTAGAAGAGACGATAATAAGGGTGTTATACCGTAAGCTGGGCTCAACGCATGTGGAGAAGAAAAACTTTGATTTTTTCGAATGAGGTGAGGAACAACTAAACTATGTTTCAGTATCTTCTTTGGTGGAAGCTGCCTTTCCCCTCACGTCTGCCGTATTCTCTTCCGCCTCTTCCACGGAAGGAGCGTCTCTGCTGTTCGTAGATTTTTGAGGACATGTTGTTTTGGGTATTTACTTCACATGTTAGGGGCTCTTTCGCTGTTTCAAGCGTGCCATATCTTCCAACATTCAGACGCATGCTGCCCTTGAACAGGGACACGTAGCCGTTTTCTATGCTTATGGTTTCGCCTTCGTTGACTTTGGCTATGTTGTCGTCCCATAGCGTCAAGTATATGCATCCAGTTTCGTCGCCTATTAATGCATCGCACACCGTGTGAGGCATACCGTCTCTGCCGGAAGCTACGTTTCTAACTTCGCTTTTAGAAACAACTATCGCTTTCACGTTCACAGCCCTAGACGTTGGGGTTAACTCACCTATTTTAATGTCTACCGGTTTTCGGCTTCTGAAAAAACTTTCGACTGCCAAACCTAATTCAACACCCTACACTGTTTGCCAGAAAGTACGCCGCTTATCCACTTAAGGCTTTTGGTTAACTTTTTCATCAAACTTGAGTTTCGGGCTTCTGTTCTCAACCTCATATGGAAGGTTTCCAGTTCTGAAGATGACAAGTTTGTCTTTGAATGTTTCAAGGTAGGCTAAAATAAGCTTTTTGCCTTTTTCTGTTAAGACGAAAACCGGGATTACCACGCCCAACTGCGCCATCGCTTTCTCGCCTATTCTGTTTCGAAGGATTTTTGAAGCGCTTGTACAGACAACGTCGGCTTTAGCTATGTGCTTCACATCCCTTTCGCCGACGCATGTATTGCAGACGGAGAAAACTAAGACATCCGCCTTTTCGCCCGCCTCTAAGCTTCTGATTTCGCTTATAGCTTTTGACTGGAAGCCCGCAACGCTTACAGCAACACGTCTAAAACCCAAACTTAACGCCCTCTTCACGCCGGCAACTTGGTCAATGGTCGCCTTCTTTTCGTCCAAAACGACCCCGCCCTCATTCTTAATCCGCGTGATTATTTCAGGTATAGGCGAAGTCTTAATTATGCCCGTTAGGCGGCCGCCAATGGCTTGCACAAGACTACCTCTGGAAGTCAGAACTGTTCCAGCGCCCTCACAGACGACGACCGCACAGTCAATAAGCCCCTTTTCAAGCCAAACCCGCATCATCTCCGACGCGCCATACGCCACAATCGGTTCAGCGTCGAAAAGCCGGTTTGCACAGCAAAAACCGAAACCAGCAATTTTCATCTCAACACTCTTGCGAACTGCCTCAGCGTCTATCCGCTTAGTGCCATACAACGCTTCATGGAGCGGACAGTACTCCACCAATGGTTTGGTTAAAACTTTAATGCCCTTCTCGGAAATGCGCACTCTGGCGCCGCAACAGTATATCTCATGCTCGCCTTTAACCCTCAAAGTAATGGTTACTCCCGGTTTGTAGTCTCGTTAATCTGCTGCTCCATCATGTGCCCGCGACAGTAAACAAGCGCCTTCTTAACGCCCGGAACCTTCAAGGCTTCCTGTTTAATGTCCATGGCAAGTTTGAAGGCTATGGGACAGAAGGGGCTTGACGGAATAAACTCAATTTTCACAACACCGGGCTCTGCTTCCCTAACGCTTTTAATCATTTTCATTTCAGCGAAGGTCATGCCTGTCTCTGGGTCAACAACTTTGCCTACAGCCTCAAACACCTTGCTTTCCAACTTGTTCAACTCGGACACTCTCAGCCTTTCTAGCATTAACTCGTCTATAATAAGGTTATGGTTTCACCTCGGCGCGCCTTTTCAGGTACATTCGCCAACTTAAAGCCATAGTTTGCGGGTGGGAAGCCTTAATCTCGTCAATCCTAGAAACCGCCGTATTACACGGAGCCTTCAAAACCTTTTCTGGGCTTGTTTGGGCTTCACGGCATACTTCGCGAACAGCCTCCACAAAGCGGTCAAGCTCCTCCTTTTCGAATGTTTCCGTAGGCTCAATCATCAAAGCCTCTTCGACAATCAGCGGGAAATAGACGGTCGGTGCATGCAAGCCGTAGTCCAGTAGGCGTTTCGCAACGTTTAGAGCTGAAACCCCAGTTTTAACCTTCAAAGGTTTAGCGCTGAAAACACATTCATGTTTTCTGGGCGTGTTTTCGCCGTATGGAAGGCCTAAACCTTCAACGCCTTTAAGCTTGTGCAAAACGTAGTTGGCGTTTAAAACCGAAACTTCGGCAACCTCGTGGAGCCCCCCAAAGCCTAAGCTTAGGATGTAGGCATAAGCCTTCAACAGGACAGCCACGTTTCCATAGAAACAGCGGATCTTCCCAACGCTGTGAGGCCTATCATAGACTAGGCGATACCGCCCTCCTTCAAAAACTATTCTGGGCACGGGTAGAAACTTGGCAAGCTCCTCTTTAACGCCTACGGGGCCGGCTCCGGGCCCCCCGCCACCATGGGGGGTGCCAAAAGTTTTGTGGATGTTTATGTGAACTATGTCGAAGCCCATGTCTCCCGGTCTAACCTTGCATAGAATGGGGTTGAGGTTAGCTCCGTCGTAGTATAGAAGGCCGCCGGCTTCGTGAACTATTTGGGCAATATCCTCAATGTTCTTTTCAAAAATTCCAAGGGTGTTTGGGTTTGTTAACATGAGGCCGGCTGTTTTATTGGAAACGGCAGCTTTCAAGGCTTCCACATCCACGCATCCGTCCTTGTCCGACGGAATGACGACAATATTGAAGCCGGCCATGGCTGCGCTTGCGGGGTTTGTTCCGTGGGCTGAGTCTGGAATAAGCATGTCAGTTCTTTGGCTTAACTCGCCCCTATGTTTGTGATACGCCCTTATCAGAAGGGCTCCTAGAAACTCACCGTGGGCTCCGGCTGCTGGCTGTAGACAAACCTCCGCCATGCCCGTTAATTCCGCAAGCCAACGTTCAAGCCTATATAAGATCTCGAGAATACCCTGCACAGTACGCTCGTCTTGGTATGGATGGAGCATGCCGAGTTTCAAGGAGGCCGCCAGCTCCTCGTTGATTTTAGGGTTATACTTCATCGTACAGCTTCCAAGGGGGTAAAGCCCAAAGTCAACGCCATAATTCATTTCGGAAAGCCTCAGAAAATGCCGCACAACCTCCGGCTCCGAAAGCTCCGGAAGCCTCAGCGAACTTTTCCGCCTCATTTTTTCCGGAATAAGCCCTTCTAGGTCGCCCACAGCCTCCTTGACCGTTTTCTCGGCTTCCGGCGGAATAAACCCCCGCCTACCAGCCCTCCCAAGGTTGAATATTAAAGGCTCGCCCCATGAGGCTTGCCTAAACATTTTCACTGCCTCCTTGCCGAAGAAACAATTTCATCCAGCGTCTCAGCTAGAAGCCTAATCTCCGGCTCGGAGTGGATTTCTGTTACACAGTAGAGGGCTGTTTCCCCGAGCTCCGGAAACTCCCCGGAAACGTTTTTCCCTCCGTGAACCCCCTTGTCTAGAAGTGCTCTATGAACCTCTTCAACCTTTAAGCCGGTGCCGTTAAAATTCACGGTGAACTCCTTGAAGTGGGCGGCTTTGAAAAGGGGCACTTTCAAGCCCTCAATTTTGGAAAGCAGACGCATGGCGTAATTGGCCTTATACATGATTGTTTCGCCGAGCTCTCTCAAGCCTTTGGGCCCCATCAGAGCCAGATAGACGGCGGCGGCCACAGCGCATAAAGCCTCATTAGAGCATATGTTGGATGTAGCCTTCTCCCGTCTAATGTGTTGTTCACGAGTTTGCAAAGCCATGCAGAAGCCTTGCTTTGCGCCATCTATGGTTGTTGTTAAGCCTATCACGCGGCCCGGCATCTGCCTAATCATGTTCTGGTCGTCTCGACACGCGAAGATGCCCAAGAGAGGCCCACCGTAGTTCATGGGGTTTCCGAGGGGTTGCCCCTCGCCGACAACGATGTCGGCACCATACTCGCCAGGAGGCCTCAAAAGGCCGAGGGATATTGGGTCCACGCCGACTATAAAGAGAGCTCCATGGGAGTGGGCTGTTTGGCCTATTTCATCAACCTGCGTTTCAATGAAGCCCATGTAGGAAGGGTTTTCAATGTATACGGCGGCTGTCTCCCCAGAAATTTTACCCTCCAAATCTTCTAGGTTCAGCAGCCCGGTTTCACGGTCGTATTCAACCTCTTTAACGCTTATGCCAGCGGGTTCAGCGTAAACCTCCAGCGTCGCCTTCCTCTCTGGATGAATTATTTTTGGAATGAGGATTTCGCTTCGTTTTGTTACGCGGGACGCCATGCGGGCTGCTTCTCCAAGGGCTGAAGCCCAGTCATACATGGAGCAGTTAGCCACATCCATAGCCGTCAACTCACATATCATACTCTGATACTCGAATAGGGCTTGAAGCATGCCCTGCGAAACCTCAGCCTGATAAGGCGTATAGGAGGTTAGAAACTCGCTTCGCCGCACAACCTCCTTAACAACGGCTGGCACGTAATGGGGCCAACATCCAGCTCCGAGGAAGACGGGCATGTCAGCGCATGTCCTATTTTTTGACAGCAAAGCTTCAACATGCCGCTTAACCTCAAACTCCGACATGCCCTCCGGCAGGTTCAGCGGTTTTTTCAGAAAGTATTTTTCCGGTATGTCTGCATAAAGCTCCTCTGTGCCTTTTATGCCTATTGCCTGCATCATTTCCCTCTTAATTTCTGGTGTGGAATTTGGGATAAATGGATGAACACGCTTGTTCAAAGCTTCCACCTTTAAGAGAATTAAACACTAAAAATGTAGACTCTTAAGCTTTGCAGTCTCCTGTTAAATTTTCAGTTTTTTGATGCTTCCAAAGCGATCTCAATGACTTTCTTAACTATTTGCTGTTCAAACGCCTGTAGCCAGCCGGTTTCCGATAGGATATCAGAGATTACATGCAGTGAAGCAACTTTAACATTTCGGTATTCCGCCAAAGCGAAGACTGCAGGGGGTTTCCATGTTTCCATGTTAACCGCTAGAACACCTCCTTAAAAGGCGGAATTTTCCTAGGGTTCTCCTGTAAACACCATCTGTTGGCCAAAATGGGGGCCTACATAATGCCCAACGTTACGTTCGAAAAGTCGCTTTAGAATGTTCTTCCTCAGCCTCTTCAGGGACTCAACCTTACTAGAGACAGATAATGATAGAGTTCCCTCATTACGGATGGCCTCTCTTGCGACAATTATATCTCCAAGTTTTAAGATTGCAGCCCGCCTGAAACTTTAACTCGATAATTTTCCTGCAACAGTAACCTCTTTTAACGTCATGACCATGGCTGGTGCTCAATCCAAAAAAGTCCGAGGCTATGTCTACATTATTTAATTTTTCCAATACAGAAGGGCTGGTTTTCGCGTAAATTCACCAGTCAACATTTTTCCATAGACAAAGCTTTTCGCATGTTCAAACGTCTCCTCTGATAGGTGAAGACGAGACGCTCAGGAACTTTTATGGCATCCACAGAAACGTTCCTAACTTCCGCTACGTAGCGAATAAAATCGTGAGGCATAAAGATCGGCTTGTCCTCGCTTAAAGCCCACCATCTTCAATGGGCTGTGCCATGATCCTGTATTTCTATAGAATATTAACTTAACTTTTAAATAGAATGATTCCTTCATGTTCTTTTTGGAGCAAATGTTCATGAAGTACAACTACGAAGCTTTGCTTAAGAGGGCGCGTTCCCAGCTACCAGAAACTGTTTCGAAACGGGAGAGATTGGAACTTCCAAAGCTTCAACACGTCATAGTTGGGTCTCGCACTGTAATCCACAACTTCAACGAGATCGCCGAGATTTTGAACCGCGACCCCCAACATTTGCTCAAGTTTTTGACAGGAGAGTTGGCCACAGCGGCCCTTGAACAGGAGGGAAGAGTTATCTTTCAGGGCAAGTTTCCAAGGGAAACCATTGAAAAGCTCCTGCAAAGGTACATGGAAAACTTTGTCACTTGTCCCGTCTGCAAAAGGCCGGACACTAAGATTGTCAAGGAGAAGCGTTTGTCGTTCTTGGTTTGCATGGCCTGTGGCGCCAAATCCTCTGTTAGACAACTGTGAGAGGCTCAAAGTTGAGGTGCTATATGAAGCTTAGGAAAATTGGCAACCACGTTTTGCTGGCCATCTGCGACGTCGAAATTCTTGGAAAAACGCTCCGCGAAGGGAAAATAGTCTTCAAGGTAAGCGAGGAATTCTACAAGGGGGAGGAAGTGGACATTGAGGAGGCTGTAGCCATGATAGAGAACTCGACAATCGTTAACATGGTGGGCAAAAACGTCGTGCAGAAAGCCATTGAAAAAGGCTATGTGCATCCAGAAGCCATTCTAGAGATTGAAGGGATTCCCCACGCGCAAATAGTGAAGTTATAGATGAAGGTTTCCGGTAAAACCTTTCTTAGAATCTTTTACAGATTGGTATAAACATGCTTTTAAGGGGGAACCACATTCTACTAAAGAATGGGTTTGAGGTGACTGTTTGGGTAAGAAGAAGGTTATAAGCGAGGAAGAGCTAAGCGAGCTTGTGCTTCCAACACCGAACGATGTTTTAGGCGTGGCCGTTAAACTCCTCGGTTTTGACCGTGTTCTGGTTAAGTGTCAGGATGGTCATGAACGTTTATGCCGTATTAGGGGTAAAATGAAAAGGCGGGTTTGGATAAGGGAGGGGGACGTTGTCCTCGTTTCGCCATGGGAGGTCCAGTCTGATAAGCGTGGCGACATTATTTGGCGTTACACTCACGCCCAGGCGGAGTGGCTACGTAAAAACGGCTACCTAACCATTTAGGCTTGTTTGCGAGGAAAGGTTTTGGCTTTTCGTGAAAAGGTTGAGAAAAAGCTCCACGAAGAGGAGAAGGAGTACGAAGTTGAACAGTTGATGAAGGAGAAGCGGAGCGAAGAATACGAGGTTTTAGAGGAGGTTTTTGACCGCACAACCCTCATGGTTATATACGACTTCATGAACAGCGGTGTGATAGACCGTATTTACGGCGTTGTGAAGGCTGGGAAAGAAGCCCGCGTTTACTGGGGAAAGGATAAAGAAGGAAACGAGCTTGCAGTAAAAATCTACCTAACCGTTTCAGCCGAGTTCCGCAAGGGGATGCTAAAATACATTGAGGGCGACCACAGGTTTAAAAATGTGAAACGGGACACCCGCTCGCTGATTTTTGCATGGGCTCAGAAAGAGTTTAAGAACCTTGAGCAGGCATTTGCTGCGGGCGTGAGGGTGCCCAAACCCTTCGCTGTTAAAAACAACGTGCTTGTTATGGAGTTTATCGGCAAAAATGGGGTTAGCGCTCCGTCCCTTAAGGAGCAGCCTCCATCAAACCCGGAGAGAATCTACAAAATCCTACTAACATACCTTGAAAGACTTTACCATAAGGCGGAACTTGTCCATGGAGACCTAAGCGAATACAACGTGATGGTTTGGAAGGGGCTGCCCGTGCTTTTCGACATGTCGCAGGCTGTCCCGCTCTCCCACCCGCTGGCAGAGTTCCTCTTGAATAGGGATATAGCCAACCTCAACCGTTACTTCAGCCGCCTAGGCGTGGAAGTTTTGCCTGCTGAGGAGGTTTACAGGAGGATTACGGGGCATGGCTCAGCCTAGCGTGTTTGTGCGAATCCCAAAAGAACGGGTTGGCGTCTTAATAGGTCCAGGAGGCGAGACAAAGAGGGCTATTGAAAAAATGTTGTCGGTGAAGCTTCAGGTGGAAAGCGACACAGGCGGCGTGACCGTAACACTTTCGGAAAACAACGAAGACCCTTCGATGCTTTTTAGGGCCAAGGATGTTGTAACCGCCATTGGAAGAGGATTTTCCCCCGAGCATGCCTTCAAGCTCATAGAAGACGAGGAAGCGATCTTAGACATAATAGACTTAAGGGCCATCTTTGGAAGGTCCGAATCCGACATAAGAAGGATTAAGGGAAGAATCATCGGAATGGACGGGAAAACAAGGCGGATAATAGAGGAGTTGACAGACACCCACGTGTCAGTTTACGGCCACACCGTTGGAATCATAGGTAAAATCGAAAACGTCCAAATAGCACGGGAAGCCATCCAAATGCTAATCGAAGGAAGCCAACACTCAACAGTTTACGGGTTCCTCCACAGAAAACGCAGAGAACTGAAAAAGAGCATGATGGAACTCTGGGAGAAACCTGAGTGATTTCGGAGAAATCCTGGTGTGGCGATATAGCTCTACTTTCTTTTCCTGAAATATGCAGTCCTTCATGGGTGAACACGTATTTCCATCCATCTCCAATTGGATCTCTGGTTTATGGCATCCCGGGTGTCCCTTTCCAGTGGCGGAACGCTTTGAAATTATCTGTTGAAACCTTGGGCTGCAAAGTTTCTTTGCCAACTTGTTGCGTTAATAGCGGAAGGTTGCCTCCATTATTTCTACTGCGGAAGATTTTCTCGCTCTTCCTTGTCAGATTGTTCAGCATTTCAACGCTTTGGCGGACCATGGAAGAATGCGTGGCGAGCTCGCACGCAATTACTCTTGGCTGGCTTCAGACCTAGTGGTTGTCAGTTTGGCTGCTGGAGACTAATTTCATATTCAGAGTATTTCGAAAAATGGATTTTCTCGCCAGGTTTGAAGCTAGCCACGGGTAAAACCGCTTTAAGTTTGGCCAAAGCTAGTTGCACAACACTACAACATCGACCTTTCGGCAACTCGAGGGAAGCAATCCAAGGCTTGAGAGGCGGACTCGCGCACTCAAGATCCCAATCACAATTCAGAGGGGCCAGAGTCGTCATCGCCCGCCATACAAAATAAGTATTGGACTTGGATAAAAAGCTATAGTTGACCCTTTAGGGCTTGAACGCCATGTTTAAGCATTTGAGGGTTGTGCCGCTTGCCGCTGAAAGTCTGGGCGTTAGGTCCATGTGCACTTTTGTCGAAACACCAGACCTAAGGATTCTTCTAGACGCTGGGGTTTCACTTTGCCCAAACCGTTTCGGCCTGCCACCTCACCCACTAGAGTTTAAGGCAATAAAGAAAGCCCGGAAAAGAATAGCTGAAGCTGCAGACATGGCGGACGTTGTGACCCTAAGCCACTACCATTTTGACCACCACACACCCTCCTATGAAGACTGGCTGTGCAACTGGACTATTGAAGACGAAACCGCCAAACAAGTTTATCTAGACAAGGTTGTTTTGATGAAAAACCCCAAAGAATGGATCAATTTCAGCCAGAGGCGCCGAGGCTGGGTTTTCCAGAAGACGGGCGGCAGATACGCCAAAAAGCTTGAGGTGGCGGATGGCAGAACCTTCGCCTTTGGAAAAACCACAATAAGGTTTTCAGAGCCGGTTCCCCACGGTCCAGAAGACTCCGCCCTAGGATGGGTTTTAACGACAACCATAGAGTACCAAGGCGAACGCTTCCTCTTCGCGCCAGACGTGCAGGGACCCATATCAACGAAAACCCTTGAAAAAATTGTGGCTGAAAAACCCCAGATCGTTATGGTCGGCGGCCCACCCTCCTATCTAGCCGGGTTCAGGGTAAACGAGGAGGAGTTTCTGTTGGGCATGGCTAACCTTGAAAAACTCGTGGAAACTGTCCCATACACCATCTTAGAACACCACCTTTTAAGAGATGAAAACTGGCGGGAGAAAGCATCCAAAATCTTCGAAAAAGCTGAGAAAACGGGTCACAAAGTTTCCACAGCCGCCGGGTTTCTAGGCTTAAAAAACAGCTTCCTAGAAGCGGCTAGGAAAAGGCTTTTCGTGGAGAAACCTCCCTCAAAGGAGTTTGAAAAATGGATGAAGATGGGCGTGGATAGGATGAAGAAGGTTAAGCCGCCAGTTTGACTGCGGCTTTTCCATGAACTATTTTACGCTGGTCCTCCCTTATTCGGTCAACCGTGTCTCTAACCATGTCTTTCGGTGTTGTAAGCTTGCCGACTTCATGGTGGCTTCCACGGGTGATTTTTGCTATGGCTTTCGTCACCAGAAAGCCATAGGTTTCCCTCCCATAAAGGTGTGGGTTGGTGTTTACGATAATGGTGTGGATGCCCTCCCGTCTGACCAGTTTTGAAACAGATATCACGTCTCTGACGGCTAGCTCCTCGTATTCTCGGAGGATTATGCGGGTTTCCTCGATTTTTCTAACTTCTCCTGTTTCAAGGCTTCGCCGCAGAGGGACGTTGGCGCCTCCGTCGGTTACTAGAACCATGATGGGTATTATGGAGGGATTTCGCCTCCTCTCCTCCTTCAAGACCTCCCAAGCCTTCAGCATCCCAGCCGCGAGAGGCGTGTAGCCGCTAACTTTTAAGTCCACAAGTTTTTTGGCAACGACCCTAAGGTTGGTTATTGGATGCTGAACTACAACTGCTCCCATGTCCTTTAGGGCGACTATGCCCACGCGGTCCCTGCAACGGTAGGCGTCGCTGTGCAGCCCCAGAAGAGCTTCCTTAACAGCCTCAATACTTAAAAGCATTGAACCGCTTAGATCCACAACAAAAACTATGGTTGCCGGCGCCCTGTAAAGTCTCAGTTTTTCGCGGATGTCCTCGATGCGGAGTTTTATGGCCAGGTCTGTGGGCTTTTCCAGGCTTTTCTGTTTCCTCGCAGATTCCCGTATGGAGGCCGGCAGGTGAATGTCAGCGGGCTTCCCTTTCGGAAGCCTCCAACCGTAGGGTTTGCCCTTATGAAGAGCCGTCACGGCTTGGGCGCGTCTTCCAGCATAAACATGCACTCCTTTAGCCTTAATCCTCCCCATTTTTAGAAAAAACCTTGAAGGAGAAACTGTTTTGGCTATGCCGCATATTAATGGGGCCCCTTCGGAGACTTTTGGAGCTTCGGCGCTGCCAACCGTTGGGATTCCCTTAAACTCTCTCCTCGTTTCAGATTTTTCTTCATGGATTTCACCCCTAAGCCTTTCAGAGCCAACTTGGAAGCCTTCAACTTCCGGAGCCTTCCCCGGTTTTCTGCTGAGCCTTTTACCTATTCCAAAATAGACTCCGCCCAACAGCCTGTTTAGGCGAAAAATAAGCTCAAACCATTTTGCCCTCGCCTTGTTGAAAAAGCTTTCCCTCGTGGCTTGCTTCTCTTCTTTCTCCGTAGCGTCCCGTCTAACCCAGAAAACGCTTTTCCCCTTCAAAAATTTCCTTTTCCCAGATTCCTTCTGAGCTGTAGCCTCGCCTATTTTCTCAACCTCGAAAACTTTCTTCAGCCTTGCGGTGAAAACCTCCCTTATCTCTTGGGGGGTTGCTGGCTCCAGGAACCCCCCTTCCCTTGTTCTGTGGCTTAGGGCAAGCTCGGCTGCCACCAAAACATCGTCAATCGTAACCTCAGTCCTGTTTTCAAAGGCTGCTAAAGCCGCCGCAGCTTTCGCTATGACTATGTCTGGGCGCAGTCCATCGACTTTCAGCTCTGTGCAAGCGCTGCAGATAGCCTCCAAAACCGCGTCTGGTATAACCACTTTCTCCAGTATTTTCCGCGCCTGGATTATGCGGTTCCGAAGCTCCTCCTGCATGGGCCTATATTTCTCGTAAAACTTTTCCGGGTCTGCTTCAAACTCGAGGTTTCGCTTAACTATCTCCACCCTATCTTTTACGGATGTTATTGGTTCAACGGTTACAGACATGGGGAAACGGTCGAGCAGTTGGGGCCGCAGCTCGCCCTCTTCCGGATTCATGGTGCCTATGAATATGAAGCGGGATGGGTGGCTGACGGATATTCCTTCCCGCTCAACAATGTTCCATCCCGTCGCCGCCGCGTCCAGCAGGTCGTCGGCTATGTGGTCTGGTAAGAGGTTAACCTCGTCCACGTAGAGGATGTTCTGGTTAGCCTCCGCCAGTATGCCCGGCTCAAGGGCTTCTATTCCATACTTTATTGCCTTCTCCACGTCCAGGCTTCCCACAACCCTGTCTTCCGTGGAGCCCAAAGGCAAGTCAACGACAACCATGTCCCTCTCCTCCACGGGCAACTGCTCCCCTCTAGCGTATCTCTCGCTGCACTTGGAACACATGTTTGAAGGATCATGGGGGTTGCAGTTGAAGGGACAATCTTTGACAACTGTTATTTTTGGGAGAATGTCGGCCAAGGCCCTCACAATCGTGCTTTTCCCGCTGCCCTTCGGCCCCCTTATCAAGACGCCGCCTATCTTGGGGTTTATGGCGTTTATCAAAATCGCCAGCTTAAGCTTTTCAAGATCAACAATGGCCGTAAAGGGGTAAACCAGCCTCTTCCTCCGAGCAGCCACCTGGCTTCACTTCACAAGATGTAATGCACCCAACCTATTAGGCTTTACCGAAAACATGCGTTTTAAGCGGGCCCGGCGGGATTCGAACCCGCGACCCCCGGGTTAAAAGCCCGGTGCTCTATCCTTGCTGAGCTACGGGCCCCTCTCCTTACCATGTTCGGTTTTAGAAAGGTTTTGAAGATGCATTTTAGGGTTTCGATCGATAGCAATAAATAGAATAAGGGGACAGGTGGACGGGGTTTTAGGATGTTTGAACCTTTAAAAGGTTTGTTATGAAGTTTTTGATTTATATGTTCAGAAGTTTCTTTAATACTTTGCCTTCCAACCTTTCACCGCCAACAATGATTGTCAAAGCGGTCATATTCAGATTCAGAAGTTGAAATTAAAACATAAGAAGTATAAAGCGGAAACTGAAAGCTCGGTTTCCGTGTTGGTGGAGTTTAGTTTTCAGTTTTGATTATGCAAAACCCAGTATTGAATATTGGGCTTAACGGCGGCTGTGAAGAGTTTAATGTGTCTGTGAAGTTGGTAACCTGATGTGTTTAGGGAGGAGAAATAGACTTGTATGTGAAACAAATTTCTGGATTTTGGCGGAGAGGGAATTAGTTAGCGATATATTTACATGTTAACAAAGGTTATTTTCCTTTTGATATGTCTAAAGGCTGGTGTTGTTGAAATGTTTTCGTGGAGGTATTCTTTCGAGAAGATAAATAGTGAATACAGAACTGTGGTGAAGAAGAGGGAGGCTTTGAACAGCCTGTTTAACAGTGGCAAGATATCCAAGTCCACTTTTGAGCTTTTCGACAGAGAATTCGAGGAAGCCTTGGCGGAGGTTGAGAGGCAGAAAAGGGTTTTGTTGGAGAAGATGGCTGCCAAAATTGGGGAGGTTGAAGAGCAGATCAAAATTCTTGAACGGCTGCTGGCTAACTATGAAATACAGCATGTCAGTGGGGAGGTGGACGATGAAACCTACCAGAGAGAGGTTGCCGTGCTTTCCATAGGTCTTGAAAACGCGAGACTGGAGTTAAACGCCATTAAAGAAGCCATGGACAAGCTTGGAGGCGTTGGCGGCGCTGAAACGGTGAAGGAGCATGTTGCTGAAGCTGAAACTGTTAAAGGATTAAACGTAGGTGAGGCTGAAACGCCGAAGGCTGAGCCTAAAATGGAGGCAGGGGCGTAGGTTACACCTGAAGTTAGAACTGGAAATATTCCGGAGAAGGTTACCCCGAAGACCGGAACCGTAGAGGGATTTGTGGAAAGCTAGAAACACCAACTCTCCATCCTCTTTTTCTTCCTTTAAAACCGTCTCTTCGAATAGGCTTATATTTTCAAGCGTTTCACTTGGAACTGGAGTTGTGGCTGTTTGGGCGATAGGGTTGTTATGACTTTTCATGAAAAGTTTAAGCAGTATGACCTGGGCGAAGGGCACCCTTACCGGGGAGACCGTTTCATGAACGCCATGAACTTTTTTATGGAACAGAGCCTCCTAAGCCTACCGTGTCTGGCGGTTGTGGAGCCTACGAAGGCTTCTAGGGAAGACTTGTTAAGGGTTCATGAGGAAAACTATGTGGACTTAATTTTTCGCTTAGCTGCTGAAGGCAGACCTTACGATATTGAAACCCCGGTTTCACACCAGATCCTTGAAGCGGCTCTGCTTATCGTCGGCGGCGCCCTGGTTTGTGGCGAAGCTATTTACTGCGGAAAGGCGAGGAGAGGGATTTCGCTTGGAGGAGGCTTCCACCACGCTGGGAGGGGTTATGGCGGAGGCTTCTGCCTATTCAACGACATAGCCGTCCTAGTTGAGTATTTGAGGGCGAAAAGGGGTGTGAAAAAGTTTCTGATTTTGGATTACGACGTTCACGCTGGAAACGGCACAAGCGACATTTACTATCGCGACCCCACAGTGCTGTTCATATCCATACATCAAGACCCGAGGACGCTTTACCCGGGCACGGGGTTCACGTGGCAGATTGGCGAAGGCGAGGGAGAAGGCTACAACGTCAATGTTCCCCTTCCACCGGGAACAGGCGACGCTTCATACCTTTACGCGGCGGAGGAGATTTTCATCCCCTTGGCTGAAGAGTTCAAGCCCGAAATAATAATCGCTAACGGTGGAAGTGACGCCCACTTTGCGGATATGCTTGGAGATTTAAACCTAACAGCTAAGGGCTTTTTCGCCCTTTCCAGCCTAATAAGGGAGAGCGCCAACAAGGTTTGCGGTGGAAGGCTTGTCATGCTAGTTGGAAGCGGCTACAACCCGAAGGTTTTGCCACTGTGCTGGTACGCCCTCGTGGCTGGAGCCGTCGGGCTTCCAAGCTTTGAATTGAAGGAGCCTTACGCCCCGCCTGTTGAGCCGCCTTTCGTCCGGAAAAAGGTTGAAGGTGTAATTGAAGAGTTGAAAAGCCTGCTTAAAAACTGGTGGACGTGTTTTAGGTAGGCTACTCCCTTTTCTCTTTTGGTTTCACTACGACGGCCGTGCCGTAAGCCGCAAAAACTGTGGCTGTTCCCTGTAAAATATCGCTTGTTTCGAAGTCTGCACCTATAACGGCGTTGGCGCCCATTTTTCGGGCGTTTTCAATAAGCCTGTTCAACGACTCCATCCTTGCCTTTTCGCATTCAGAAGTGTAGGATGTTACTTCCCCGCCGAAAATCCCTTCAATGCTGGCGACTATTTTCCCGCCCACGCCCCGCGTTCGCACCGTTAATCCATGTACTGGACCAAGCACCTTCACAATCTCGTAGCCCGGAACCTCAGGTGTCGTGACAACTATTACTTCGCCCATGTGAGCTCCCACACCTTTTATAGCCGGGCACCCCTATTTTAGGTTGCCTAAATCAAATAGCGGAGTGCAGTCTCTTGAACAGTGTTGAAGAGGCCCGCAGCCTCTTTCCAATCGTTAAAAACAGGGTTTACTTAAACCACGCCGCCCATTCCCCCCTCTCGAAGCCTGTGGCTGAAGCCATGCTTAGGTATGTGAAGGACTACATGAGTTTCGGAGATTCGCCGTTTGACGCTTCCGACTATGGAAAGCCCTTGTTTGCAAAGCTTGTGGGCGCCAAGCCCGAGGAAATAGCCCTAGTGGAGAATACTTCGGTTGGCTTGAACATTGCCGCCAACGTGCTGCGTTATCCGTCGGGCTCAAAGGTTGTCACGACGGATTTGGAGTACCCCTCCGCGGTCTACCCATGGCTTAAGAAAAGCCTAGGCGTAAAAGTCCATTACGTGCGGAACGTGGACGACAAGATTCTGCTAGAGGATTTTGAAAAAGCCGTGGACGACAAAACCGTGGCAGTTGTGGTCAGCCACGTGGAGTACGCCAATGGCTTCCGCAACGATTTAAAGGCTTTAGGCGAAATAGCCCACCAGCACGGCGCAGTCCTCATAGTGGACGCCATCCAGTCGGCGGGCGTAATTCCAATAGACGTGAAAAGGGATAACGTGGACTTTTTGGCAACAGCCTGCTACAAGTGGCTTTTAGGGCCAACGGGTGCCGCATATCTGTATGTGCGAAGAGATCTCATTGAAAAATTGGAGCCGCCTTACGTTGGGTGGGCAAGCGTGAACCAGGAAATTTTCGAAACTACCGACTTCTGGGACATTTGGAGTTTGAGGCTTTCTGAAACGGCCAGCCGCTTTGAGGTTGGCACCCCAAGCGCTGTAAGCTTTGTGGGAGCAGCTGAAGCCATGAAAATGCTGCTTAACTTTGGAATAGAAAACGTTGAAAGACGAGTGTTGGAGCTTACAGACCACCTAATCGAAAGGGTTAAGGCGCTTGGACTAAGACTTCAAACTCCAGAAGAACCGCAATATCGCTCTGGAATAGTCAATTTCAAAATAGAAAAGCCCAAAGAAGTTGTGGAAAGCTTAAAGCAAAAAGGCATAATTGTCTCAGCAAGAGCCAACGGAATAAGGGTTTCACCCCACTTCTACAACACAAAAACGGAAATAAATAAGCTTATAGACGAAATCAGAAAAATCCGATAAAAGTGTATGGGAACCCCACCATTTCCCACGTTAGTGTTTATAACTGAAAATAAAATTGTTATCATTTAACAAGGGGTGTAGCAAGAATTTTATGTATTAACTGATGTTTTTAACTGTGTAAGGCCCAGCCGTGGAGGTTATTCAGCGAGAATGGATGGTGGGATTGATGGCTGTTCAGAATTTAGAAGGGTTCGATGTCGGCGAGGTTTTAGGCTGGGCTCTGCCAAGTACTGAAGATATTCTAACTCTGCCTGTTGAGGAGCTTCTTAAACGTCTGAACACTTCTTTGGCTGGGCTTTCTTCTGAAGATGTAGAAAAGCGTCTTAAGGTGTTTGGCTATAATGAGCTTGTTAGGAAGAGGAAGAGGGCAGCCATCGTTGATTTTCTCTCCCATTTCAAAAGCCCATTGGTGATCATCCTTCTTGTAGCTGGGTTGATTTCTGGCTTTTTTGGAGAAGTTGCAAACACAGCAATAATATTTTTCATAGTTGTGTTCAGCGTTGTCCTAGACTTTTATCAGGAGTCTGAGGCTGAAAGGGCAGCTGAAATGCTTAAGCAGAGAGTAGCAACAACGGCCACTGTTTTGAGGGATGGAGTTAAACGGGAGGTTAGGCTTGCTGAAATAGTTCCCGGAGACATCATTTATCTTTCAGCAGGCGACATCGTGCCTGCAGACGCTCGGGTTATAACTGCCAAAGATTTGTTCGTTAACCAATCCGCTTTGACTGGTGAATCTTTTCCCGTTGAAAAGACAGCTCAGCCATTGAAGTCTTTTGACCAATCGATAACGGAATGGAGCAACTACCTTTTTATGGGCACCTCTGTTGTAAGCGGGACGACAACGGCTGTTGTTGTGAAAACTGGCAGCCTAACGGAGTACGGGAAAATCGCAAGAAGGCTTGTGGAGAGGGAGGCTGAAACCGAGTTCCAGAGGGGTGTTCGAAGTTTTGGCTACATGATAATGCAAGTTACATTTCTACTCGTCATATTTGTGTTCTTTATAAATGCCCTTTACAAGCGGAGCGTTTTGGATTCGCTTCTTTTTGCCGTGGCTTTGGCCGTGGGCTTAACGCCGGAGCTTTTGCCCATGATAATTTCAGTTAACCTCTCCAAAGGAGCAGTGTCTATGGCTAAGAAAGGCGTCATTGTGAAACGCTTGGCAGCCATACAAAATTTTGGAAGCATGGACGTTCTATGCACGGATAAAACTGGAACTTTGACGGAGAACAAGATAAGGCTGGTACTCCACGTTGACCTCAATGGCGAGGAAAACGATAAAGTTTTGCTTTATTCCTATCTCAACAGTTACTTCCAAACTGGATTAAGAAGTCCCCTCGATGAAGCAATATTGAATTTTAAGAATATAGACGTTAAGGATCATCGGAAAATCGACGAGGTGCCATTTGACTTTGTGCGCAAGCGCTTATCGGTTGTATTGGAACATCAAAACCAACGCTTTATGATCACTAAAGGCGCTCCTGAAGAGGTTGCCAAGGTCTGCGCTTACTATGAGGTTGGGGACATCATAGCCGACATAACCGATGAAGTGCGCGTAAAAATTGAGCAAAAATATGTTGAGCTTAGCGCTGAGGGCTACAGGGTTTTAGCCGTAGCCTACAAACGCCTTAGAGAGGACAAGCCCATTTACACGTCAAGCGACGAAAATGAAATGGTGTTTTTGGGCTTCATAGCCTTCCTTGACCCGCCGAAAGAAACAGCCCGCGAAGCCCTACAGCTTCTTAAAAACGCCAACATAGAGTTGAAGATTCTCACAGGCGACAACGAACTGGTAACAAGGAAAGTTTGCGAACACTTAGGCTTCGATATTAAAGGGGTTGTCACTGGAAGCGAGATAGCCCAAATGCACGACGACGCCCTAGCAAGGGTTGTCGAGGAGGCCAACGTGTTCTGCAGAGTTACACCAGCCCAGAAAGACAGAATAATAAACGCTTTGAAAAACAACGGGCATGTCGTTGGCTTTCTAGGAGACGGGATAAATGATGCACCTTCACTGAAAACTGCAGACGTCGGCATTTCAGTGGATAACGCCGTTGACGTTGCGAAAGAGTCAGCAGACATAATTCTTTTGCAGAACGACTTGAGGGTGCTTCATGACGGGGTTTTGGAAGGTAGAAAAACCTTCGGCAACACTATGAAATATATTATGATGGGTGTGAGCTCAAACTTTGGAAACATGTTCAGCGTTGCCGGAGCATCCTTGTTTCTGCCTTTCCTGCCCATGCTGCCTACGCAGATACTGCTTAACAACCTCCTCTACGACTTTTCCCAGTCAACAATCCCCACAGACGAAGTTGACGAAGAATACATTGAAAAGCCCAAACGCCTAGATATACGCTTCATCAGACGTTTTATGGTGTTTTTAGGTCCAGTAAGCTCCCTCTTCGACTTCATAACATTTTTCGTGATGCTTTCCATTTTCAACGCATCTGAGCCGCTTTTCCAAACCGCATGGTTTACCGAATCCTTAACTTCGCAAACCCTTGTAATATTTGCTATCAGAACAAGAAGGTCGCCCTTCTGGAAAAGCAAACCAAGCAAACTTCTGCTACTAAGCGGCGTAGCAATAATAACATTCGCTTTGGTGCTTCCTTACACCCCGTTTGGAGAGATTTTCATGTTTGTAAAGCCTCCGGCAACCTTCTATATAGCCCTAGCTGCCATTCTCGGCGCATATATAGCTCTGGCTGAAATTGTAAAAAGCTGGTTCTACAAGAGGTATGGCTACTTCCTAGAACAAACCCTCATCCCACCAAAGAAAATTGGAATATACCTCACTAAAACCGTAAAGCTCATCCAAAACGTCATAGCCACCATCTGTCTACATCCAGAAGACGAAATAAAAGTTGACTCCCTCTTGAAAGATTTAGAAAGAAGCATGGAATATCCTCTCGACTACCACCAAGTCGGCCACACAATTCAATATTTGAAACGTGCAGGGCTCATAAGCTTCGACTGGCGCCAAAAAACGATCAAACGGGAAAAACCATTAAAAGAATATGTAACAAAACAGTTAATGACCAGCGAACTGTGGCCAAAAATAGCCCAGGACTGGCATAAAATCAGCAAAACCCTCCAAGAAAAATACGGAAAAATAAACTTGGAATACCGAGAACTCTTCGCAAAAGGCTTAGAATAGTCCCTAAACTAAAAATCCTAGTGAAAGGGGTGGGAAAATAGGGTCGAGAGTTGCTCATTTTGCTACAGGGAAAATCTAGAGGAGGGTATCTGATTTTCAGTTTCGCTGTCAATGAAAATTGACAAACTTGATAAAATTGTATGATAATCCACTATTTTCTGTTATCGTCTCTTAAGGAACATGGAGTATTCATAGCTTCGAAAATTTTTGAAGTTGGGGCTATATTATTTTATTCCTTTTTATTCTTTGATTTGGGAAGGCTCTGTTTGAGCTACGATGTTGATTTGGAGGATTGGCGTTGGAAGCTGGTTGCGTTGAGCTTTATCTTCCTTTTTTAGTAGAACGGAGAGCTTTTGCCTCTCATGGCTCACATTGTGAGAGTATCAGAAGTAATATTGATCCAAGTTACCCTTCCAGTTTTCATACTTATTTTGTGAAAGTATCTTTACGCGGCAGATTGGCTTGGCTATTATCTCTCTGACCTCAAAATCCTTGAAGAAGTTCATGCTGTAGGCGGTTTTAGCAACAATCGCTGCGTCTAAACCCTTATATGTTCCGGCGCATGAGACAACCTCTTCTCCAGGCTCGACCTCCCCGGCGTCTGTTGCCATAATAGCAGCTTCGATGGCTATCTTTACACCAGTTCCAAAAATCTCTAAGGTTTTATCAATTATGCTTTCTGGGGTTGGAAAGTCCCAGTTGATCCAGCGTGATGGAGGTGCGAAGGGTACCGTACCTTGAACAATTTTAACGCCATTCTCCTCCAGCCTTTTTAGCGTTTCTGCATATTCTTTCCGCTTCAAGCCGATGGGTATGTCGCCCTTAGGTCCCCATGTTTTGGCAGGATAATGCGTCACAACAATCAACTTAATCTTCGTCCCACTGAAAATGTTGAGCGCTTTAAGGGCACTCCTCCCAGTCTCCGAAGCTATAATAACCTTGTCGATACCAGATTCTTCACATCGCATTTTTGCTGCATGCAGAACTTTATCCGTGTTGACCTCACCGCAATATTGGAAATAAATAATCTTCCTTTCAACATCACTATTCATCTTTTTCATCCCCCGAAAATTAAAAATTAAAGCTAAAAATTAAAAATAATATTATATTATATTAGAATTTTAAGGTAACAAAGATACGTATCGGCTTTAAAAGGATTCTGAAGGTGTTATTCAATTTTGTATTTCGTTGCTAACGCAAAATTGATGTGGGGGCGGGTTTAGTCGTATTGGGCTGAGAAGCTTAATTCTGGGTATTGGGGCACTTGTCTTCCTTCGCCTTTTTGGGGTAAAACCACAAGCCTCGAAATTTTGCATGTACCAACAACATCCTCCATGTTCTTTTCGATGATTTTGGCGTTTTCAGCGTTTCCAGCGTAAACCCTGACAAGTTTGATTAATGCGTTAAGAGGCTTACGCTTCTCAGCTTTATCCCGCCTAATTTCGGCTATCAGCGCAACCAGCAAGTCGCCGGCCTTCTCAGCCCCCTCGTCTATTTTGGCGGGGTCTGCCTCTGGCCATGGCGTAATATGTATGCTTTTCACGCCCACATGCTCGGCGTACATGTGCTGATATATCTCCTCTGTAATGTGGGGTGTCACGGGCGCCAACAACTGGAGTACGCGGTACAAAACCGTGTAAAGCGTGTGTTGGGCAGCCCTTCGCTTGGCTTCGCCGTAGACTTCAGGCTTGTACAGCCGGTCTTTAACAGCCTCAATATACTGGTCGCAGAAAACATGCCACGTAAAATTGCGAACTTCTTCGATAGCGATGTTAAACTGGCATTTCTCAAGGGCTTCTGTAACCCTTTGAGTAAGCCTCTCCATCTTGCTAAGAATCCACCTGTCTAAAAGCCGAAGCTCGAAACCGCTGCTGCTGGGCGTGTAGTCGGTAAGCTGACTGCTGACAAAGCGGGCGGCGTTCCAAAGCTTGGTTAAGAAACGCCTACCATACTCCACGTCTGGCCAACGAAACGGAATATCCGAACCGGTAGCACCGCCTGCCGCTGCCCATTGTCGCGCCGCGTCTGCGCCATACTTGTCGAGGACCTCCGGTGTTGCCACATAGTTTTTGAGGGATTTGCTCATTTTTCTGCCGTCTGAACCAAGCACCATGCCATTTATGAGACAGCTTTTGTAGGGCTTCTCGCCGAAAAGGGCTAAATGCCTAACCATCAAATAGTAAGCCCACGTGCGAATAATGTCCACACCCGAGGGATGTAAGTCCGCTGGGAAAAGCCTCCTCCAGTCTTGGCGGTCAGGCCAGCCAGCATGCACAGCACACGTTATGGACGAGTCCATCCAAGTGTCCAAAACGTCTGTTTCGGGAATAAAATCGTTACACCCGCATTTTGGGCAAGCATCTATACGAGGCTTTTCAAGTTTCGGGTCTACTGGAACCCAGCTTTCATCAGCCAATATGGTTTCGCCGCAGTTCCTGCAATACCATATTGGGATTGGGGTGGCAAACACCCGTTGGCGGCTTATCACCCAATCCCAGTCCAGCGAACGCGCCCAGTCTATGAGGCGGTACTTCATGTAGTCTGGATACCAAACCACCTCTTGGGCTGCTTCAACAACACGATCCGTTAAGATTCGGGTTTTCATAAACCACTGTTTACGCTCTAAAATCTCGATGGGGGTATCGCACCGCTGGCAGAGGCCTATCTCCTGTCTAACCGGCTCAATTTTCTCCAGAAGCCCTTCCGCCTTCAAGTCCTCAACTATAGCTTTTCTAGCTTCCTCAACCGTTAAACCCTTGTATTTTCCTCCATTCTCGCTTATCAAACCGTTCTCCGTCAAAATCGTGATAACGGGCAGATTGTGCCTTTTAACCGTGCGAACGTCCTCCTTGTCGCCGTAAGTGCAAATCATGACAACCCCAGTGCCGAAAGAGGGATCCACAGCGTCGTCGGGAATAATTTCCACATGGCGGTTTACAACGGGCACCGTTACACGTTTACCAAGGTACCTGTTGTAGCGGGTGTCCGTGGGATTTACGGCCACCGCCACACATGCGGGTATAAACTCTGGACGGGTTGTGGCTATCGTCAGGTGGCCGCTGCCATCCGCCAACGGAAACCTTATGTAGTGAAGCTTGCCCTCCCGCTCCTCGTATTCAACCTCAGCGTCTGCAATGGCGGTTTCACATCTTGGACACCAGTTAACCGGATGCGTGCCCTGGTAAATGTAGCCCTTCCTGTAGAGGATTATGAAGCTCAACTGGGTTTTCCGCCAGTAGTCCGGATCCATAGTTCGGTACTCAGTTGTCCAGTCCACACTGCAGCCTAAACGTATAATGCCTTCCTTCATCATAGCAATGTACTTCTCCACAAGCCGCATGCACAAGCTTCGAAACTTGTCAGGCGGAACGTCGCGTTTACGAATTTTGTGCTCCCTTTCCACCTGCACCTCTATGCCCAAACCGTGGCAATCCCAGCCCTGCGGGAAAAAAACGTTATAGCCCCTCATACGCTTGTAGCGGGCCACAATGTCAAAGTACGTCCAGTTTAAAACATTGCCCATGTGGAACTCACCGGAAGGATAGGGTGGAGGCGTGTCAATGCTGAAAGTCGGTCGACTATACTCGTTCCAGTCAAAACGGTATATGCCCCACTCCTCCCAAAGCCTCTGCCACTTACGCTCAATAGCCAACACGTCAAACTCTTTCGGTAAAGGCTTCATATAGCAACATCCTAACAAACTTCAACTTCAGAAAAAGTAAATATACGAGTACATAACAATTACTCCGCTTAAGGGTCTTGGGGGAGCTGGGCGGTGACCCGGCTGAGAGGACCGCTGAGCGCGGTCGACCCCTAGAACCTGATCCGGGTAATGCCGGCGGAGGGAAAGACCATGAATAAACAGGAGTGTATTAAACTTCTTTAAACAAACATTTTTAGCCTATTCCAGTTTTTGGAGGTTCCATTTTGGCTACACAGATGGAAGCAGCTAAGAGGGGACAGATAACAGAGGAAATGCGCATAGTTGCTAAGGACGAGGACGAATTACCGGAGGTTATTTGCCAGCGCATAGCGGAAGGCACAGTCATAATAACCCGTAACATTACGCGGGAAAATGTTCATCCATTGGGGATTGGCAAGGGGTTGCGGACAAAGGTTAACGCCAACGTTGGTACAAGCCAAGACCTTTGCGACCCAAACTTGGAGGTTGAAAAGGCAAAAATTGCCGTCAAATATGGCGCAGACACAGTTATGGATTTAAGCACTGCCGGCGACTTGGACAAGATAAGGCAAGCAATAATTAAGGCGGTTAACGTGCCTATTGGAACGGTCCCAATTTATCAAGCAGCTATAGAAGCTGTAAAAAAGAAAGGCTCCATAATCCACATGACAGAAGACGACATATTCAATACCATCGAGAAACATGCCAAAGACGGCGCTGACTTCATGACAGTGCACTGCGGCGTAACTCAGCAAATAGTCAAAAAACTTGCAAAGCATCCACGGTTTATGGGGCTTGTAAGCCGCGGTGGAACATTCCTAGCAGCATGGATTCTCCATCACAACAAAGAAAATCCATTGTACGCTAACTACGATTATCTTCTGGAAATGGCTAGAAAATATGATTTTGCCCTAAGCCTCGGAGACGGTTTAAGGCCCGGCTGTATATTTGATTCTACAGATTGGGCTCAAGTCCAAGAATTACTCACAATCGGAGAGCTTGTTGAAAGAGCGAGAGCTGCAAACGTGCAAGCCATGGTTGAGGGACCTGGACACTTGCCACTGCAAGACGTAGCTGCAAACGTTCAGCTTGAAAAGTCCATATGTAAAGGCGCCCCGTTCTACGTGCTTGGGCCTGTTGTTACTGAGGTTGCCCCGGGCTACGACCACATCGTTGGAGCCATAGGTGGAGCATTGGCGGGGTTTGCCGGTGCTGACTTCTTGTGTTATGTGACGCCCGCAGAACATCTAGGCTTGCCAACCTTAGAAGACGTTAAGGAAGGAGTAATAGCCGCCAAGATCGCTGCCCATGCAGCAGACATCGCAAAACTTGGAGCAAAAGCCTCAGCGCAAGACTTAGCCATGGCGAAGGCTAGGGCAAACCTCGACTGGAAAGGCCAATTTGAAAACGCCATAGATCCTGAAAAAGCCAAGAAGATTTATGGACGAATAAAGCCGAAAAGCCCGAAAACGTGTTCAATGTGTTCGAATTACTGTGCTATAAAAATTTTAAAGGAAGCCTTAAAGGCGGAGGGGCAATGCCTATGAAAACGCACACACCAGTGGCAATAACTATCGCTGGAAGTGATTCATGCGGCGGTGCCGGGATACAAGCAGACCTAAAAACTTTTGCGGCTTTAGGTGTTCATGGAACAGCTGCCGTCACGTCGGTTACAGCCCAAAATACTTATTCGGTTAGGGCTGTCGAAGACTTGATACCAGAGATGGTCTGCGAACAGATAAGAGCTGTTGCCGAAGACCTCGGAATAGACGCTGGAAAAACAGGCATGCTTCACACGGAGGAAATTATAAGGGCTGTGGCCTCTGAAGTTTCAAAATATGGCTTTCCGCTCGTTGTAGACCCAGTTATGGTGGCGAAATCTGGTGCGCCTTTGCTAAAACCCGAAGCTGAAGAAGCCTTGAAAAAACATTTGCTTCCGTTTGCTAAGATTGTAACTCCCAACAGGTTTGAGGCTGAAAAGCTTTCCGGCATGAAGATAAAAAGCCTAAAAGACGCTGAGGCTGCTGCAAAAGAGATCTCTAAAATGGGCCCTGAAGCCGTCGTGATCAAAGGTGGACACTTTGAAGGAGAGGAAGTGACGGACACCCTCTATTACAAGGGCAAGTTTTGGAAGTTCACATTGCCAAGGCTAAATGTCAAAACAACCCATGGAACTGGCTGCGTTTTCTCAGCAGCTATAGCTGCTTTTCTCGCAAAAAAGTTGGATATCCCAGAGGCTGTAGAAAACGCGAAAAGATTAGTTTTTTCAGCAGTAAAATTCGGCTTGCAAATTGGAAAGGGCTATGGTCCAGTTAATCCGTTGGCGTCTCTTTACCGAAAAGCCTCTAGATACGAGGTTTTGTTGAACTTGGAGGAAGCCAAAAACTTTTTGGAAAGGCATCCTGAAGTTGCAGCGCTTGTTCCAGAGGTGGGCATGAACCTTGCTATGGCCACCAGATACGCTGAAAATGTGGATGACATCGCAGCCATAGACGGGCGGATTGTTCGGACGTTAAGCGGCGTTCGAGCTGTTGGAATCCCAAAGTTTGGGTGTTCCCGCCACCTTGCCAAATACGTGATTGAAGCCATCAAACACGACGAGGATAAGAGGGCAGCAATAAACTTGAAGTTTTCGGAGGAAACCCTAAAAATTTTGGAGAAACAAGGCCTAATCATCTCATTTTACGACCGAACAAAAGAGCCGGAGGAAGCAAAAAAAATTGAGGGTATGACCATTCCTTGGGGTGTAAGGGAAGCCATCAAAAATATTGGGAAATTACCAGACGTGATTTATCATAAAGGCGATTGGGGAAAAGAACCCATGATAGTGATTTTGGGAAAAGATGCAGTTTCTTTGGCAAAACTCGTCATAGAAATTGCGAAGGAGAAGAAAAGTAATAATGCATAGCTTTTATTTCGCGTTTAAGTATTGAAAAGTTTGGAGTTGAATGATTATGGCTGAAACGATTAGGAAAGTTGAAGAGGAAGTCATAACAAGAGCAATAATTCAAAAATCCATGGAAGATTGGATAAGGCTTGCAGACACCGACGTCGTCGTTGTTGGAGCAGGTCCTTCCGGCCTGACAGCGGCCAGATATCTGGCTAAGGCTGGATTAAACACGATTGTTTTTGAAAGAAGGCTTTCCTTCGGTGGGGGGATAGGCGGCGGAGGCATGCAGCTTCACAAGGTTGTTGTGCAGTCGCCGGCGGACAAAATTCTTCGGGAAGTGGGGTGCAAGCTGGAATCTTTAGAGGATGGGCTCTTCATTGCTGATGCTGCCGAAGTTATGGCAAAGCTTGCCTGTGGAGCTGTAGATGCAGGCGCAAAGGTAATTTTAGGCGTGACAGTTGAAGACTTGATATATCGTGATTCGCCGATAAGGATTGTCGGAGTTGTCGTGCAGTGGACGTCGGTTTTAATGGCCGGGTTACATGTTGACCCGTTAGCTGTTAAGGCTAAGGCTATTATCGACTGCACTGGCCACGATGCAGAGGTTCTGACAGTAGCCTCAAGAAAAATTCCGGAGCTTGGAATAACCGTGCAAGGCGAAAAGTCAATGTGGTCTTCCCGTGCCGAGGAGTTAACGGTCAAAAACACAAGGGAGATATGCCCTGGACTTTTTGCTGCTGGCATGGCCGTTGCAGCTATTGACCGAACACCAAGGATGGGGCCTATTTTTGGCGGCATGCTGCTTAGCGGTGAAAAAGTCGCAAAATTGGTTATAGAGAAGCTTAAAGGCGAAAAGGCCTAAACCATTTTGAGCTAAAACGTTAGGAAAGTAGGATTCTTTCTGGCGCGTTGTAAACGTTCATGCTTTTTCCACGGACAAAGCCTATAAGCGTCAAGTTCGCTTTTCTGGCAACTTCTATTCCAGAGTTTAGGGCCGCGGAAATCGAGGCAACAACTGGTAAGCCTACCCTTGCAGCTTTTAGAATTATGTCGGCGGTTAACCTACCACTTAAGGCTAGAAAACATTCGCTAAAGGGCGTCTTGGCCATGGCGGCTTTTCCCAAAGCTTTGTCCACGGCGTTGTGGCGTCCCACGTCCTCGGCGAAAGCCACAAGAGTTCCATCCACTCTGTAAACGGCGGCGACGTGCACTCCGCCTGTTTTTCTGAAGGTTTCAGCCATGCGGTTTAGATTGTTAACGCATTTTTGGACTGTTTCGGCTTTAACCCTAACCGCCGACTGGACGGGTTTAAGTCTCTTAACGAATTGAGGGTTGTATGGTCCTCCGCATGCCGAGGGTATTATGCGGTAAAGGCGGCTTACAAGTTTTAGGCGGCGTTCAACATTTACTGAAGGCGCTAGTTTGACGTTACAGATGCCTTCTTCTCCTACAGTTATTTCTTGGATTTCGTCGACAGTGTTCACTACGCCTTCTGAAAGCAGATGCCCCGCAACCAATTCTTTTAGGTCTTTTGGCGTGCACATTAGAGTGGCATAAGGCTTCATGTTCATGAATATGTGGATGGGAGCTTCTTCAGCCACGTAACCCTCGACTTTCTGGATGGTTTTTGCGCTAGTGTCAATTTTAACAATCTTCACCTTTGTTAAAATTGATACCCCCTCTACTTTTTCAGTTCTGAAAGCACAAAGTCCACTATGGCGTCTGCAATGTTTACGCGGGTTACAGACTGAAGTCCCCGCCATCCAGGCTGGCTGTTAACCTCAACCACCAATGGCCCTCTGGGGCTTTCAAGGATGTCCACGCCTGCGATCTTGCATTTAATAAGCTCGGCTGATTTCACTGCTAGCTCCTCCATTTGACCATCAAGTTTTATGGGTTCTGGACGAGCGCCTTGGCTGTAGTTGGTTTTCCAACTGTTGGCGACGCGGCGCATGGACGCCACAACCTGGCTGCCCACAACGAAGGCGCGGATGTCTGAACACCCATGGGGGACGAATTCTTGGAGGTAGATTACGCCATGATAAAATGTTATGGCTCTGAAAACCGTGTAGGCGACTTCCGGGTCTGTTAGACGAGTGGAGCCAATCCCCCTAGAGCCGAAAATGGGCTTTACGACTACGTCTCCGCCAAGCTCATGGAAAGCCTTCAAAGCTTCGTCTGGGTCTTCTGTAACGGCTGTTTTTGGCACTGGTACACCATTGTCTTCCAGAATCGCCAGCAAATCATACTTGTCAACGCAGTGTTCGATGGCCTCAGGCGGGTTAACTACGTAAAAGCCTAAACGTTCAAGCCTATAAAGCAAGTCCATGCGGAAAACAACCTCCTCCAAAGAACCTCGCCCAATAGGCCGTATAATCAAGGCGTTTAAATCTTTGAGGACGTCGACGTCTCGCACCTTCAGATAGGGCCTATAACCTACACGGGCGACAAGCCAGGGGAAACTAAAACATACGTGGGGAATGCCCCGCTTTTCAAACGCCATGCGGAGCTGGGCTGAACTATAAGCGTTCGGGTTGCGTGTGACTATTCCAAACTTCAAATTTTAACCGCCATGCTGATTTTAACGTGAAAATGGATGTTGGCTAAACACTTAAAGTTTCCGTGCAACGCCGCCAGCAACTAGAATTCGTGGATGTAGGGTGCCAATTCTTGGGCGTTTTTAGGTTTCTCCGAAAGCCTCACCAACAAGTATGCGCCTTTCTCATTAAAGTACGGTGGCCCCTTCCTCGAAAAAAGCGTTAAAATTTTCCCGTTGTGGTCCATTTTGTAGCCTTTCACGCATGGCTCATGACCCCGAATAATAACATTTACGCTGAACCTTTTTAGAGCAGCGTCTGTTATTTTTTGTCCGAAAATTTTTCCAGCCCCACGGGGAGACGCACATGTTTCGCCTGTGAAGTCTGTCGGATCGCTCCACAACAAGTCTTCCAGTATGCTTTCTTCTGGGTGTCTCTCATGGGCGTAAGCCAAATCCTCAAAGGTTTTGGCTCCTGGTGGCGGTCCACCATGTACCATAAGGTAGCGGCCTTCAACAATGACAGCGTTGTATAGGCTGTTAAAAAGCCTTCGGATCAATGTGTAGGCTTCTCTCCAGCCTTCGCCGAAACGTGCCTCAAACTGCCACGGTAGATCGTGGGGGGAAACCGGCATGTCTTCCGGACCCTCATGGTTCCCCCGAAGCAGAATCACCTGCCCTGGAAACTGAAGTTTAAGCTTTAAAATTGTGTAGAAAACTTCAGCCGAAAAAGGTCCTCTATCTCCATAGTCGCCTAGGAAAATGGCGACTGCATCAGGGTTTTGGCTCATTTTCTGGACAAAAGTGCTTCCATTTAAGATTTCAATAAGACTTTCGAGGTCGCCATGCAAGTCTCCAACAACTAAAGCCTCGCCGACAGGCTGAACCTTAACAAGTCTCCCAAAAACCTCAAAGTTCCCAATTCTCCCGCTTTCATTCCGAAGAAACTTAATGGCTTCATCTACAAGCCTGCAGAACTCCAGGCATGAAGCTTCTAGGGCTTCCTTAATTATCTGCTTAACTTGCAAACTCTCCAACCTCAAACAACGATTTCACAAAGTGTTCCACGTTTCCACATTTAGTTAAGACGGCCAAAAATAGTTTAAATTTACTCATTTTTAAGTAGCTACTCTTAAATAATTATAGAGATAACAAAAGCCTTTAGGAGGATAAACATCCAGTTGGGAAAGCGTGTAAGAGCTAGTGCCAAAAAAATAGCCATTATTGCCGTGTTTTCAGCCTTAACAATAGCGCTTAACCTTTCACCTTTAAAGTTTCCAGCACCTTATGCGCCATATCTAATATATCAAGTATGGGAAATACCAATAGTCACAGCCTTTCTTTTATATGGTTTCCCAACCGGGGTAATCATTGCTGCACTAAATACACTTGTATTGCTTATGGTTTTTCCAGGCATGCTCTTAACAGGTCCGCTCTACAATCTGGCCGCAGTAATTAGCATGCTTATAGGTGTAGCCTTGCCAAAAATGTTTCACAAAAACCCTCGGTGGAGCGAAACCACAGAGGTTGTAATATTCACGGCCTTTGGGATAATATCTAGAGTTGTAATTATGACTCTCGTGAACTGGAGTTTTCTGCGTTTTCCACCACCGGTGGGATTTGCAATGCAGGAGCAAGCCATACTTTTAGCGCTTCCGCTAATCGCATTTTTCAATGCCACACTCGCACTCTACACTGTTCCATTGAGCTACATAATTGCAGAAGCAATAAAACGCCATATTAAGGTTTAAGCAGTTAGGGCTTCTACCAGAATTTTAACGTTGATTTCTCCAGCCGCGAAGGTTTTGCCGGTCCGCATGTTGTTTATGATCATCTTCGCTGGCGCGAAAATGTTTGGGTCTATCTTGTAAAAGTCGTATCCCGCCGCCTTAAAAATTTCAATAAAGGGTCTTCCATAATCTTTCGATGCTTTGGACGGAGCTTTCTCCACAGTTTTTGCAAGCTCCTTCTCGTTTTCACAGTCCACCACATAGAAGGTTACTCCACCATACAGTATGGCGTCGTTGGTTCTAGCCATGGCCTTAACAAACTTGGGGTGGATTGGCGGTATTGGGGCGCATCCCCAAGCATATAGAATCTTGTTCGGATCAAACCCGAGCTTGTTGAGTTTATGGACGCCCGTTTCAACAATTCGGCCCGCCACCTGGGTAGCGCCGGCGACGCTGGCGGTGGGCGTCAAAACTATGGCTAGATTTTCTACTTGCACCTTGCAGTCGCGGGCTAACCGCTCAACAAGCGTCTCTGGAGGATATTTGTCCGTTTCAAGGACCACTATGGCTTTGTCGCATTCGTCTCTATAGCCTATGCGTTCATAAACCTCCCTAGGTTTTTGGGCTAAGGCTCTGGCTGGCCCCGACCCTATAGCGAAGTAGTCGCCCTCCTTAAGGTTCCAGCCTGCAAACTGTGAGCCTAAGGTGGCTATGGCTGGGTAGTCTGTGTAAACGAATATTGTAGGCAGTTCAAGTTCGCCGTACCGCTCCCAGCCTATGCGGGCTTTTCCACATCCACCCATGCAGATTTCCGTTATAATTTTACCAGCTTGGAAACCTCCTTTGGCCTTTATGCCTGCATCTACCAGCAGGGCGCCGTTTTTCGCCTTTTCAACCTTAACGCCATAATAATCCGGGTTTCCGCAGAGCTTTTCCAGAAGATCCCATGCCAAGCGGTTTACGCTTAAACCTATTTTCATGGCCAACGCGCTCCCGCGGTTAGAGGAACTTTTCATAATGGCTTAGATGAGGGTTGGGTTCCTTTGCGACGAAAAGTCTTCCACGTCCATTTTCAGCTAGGTCGCCGATGAAAAGGTAGAAGGGAGCCTCCACAACTTCGCCTTCTTCGATTTTAACTTTTTTCCTTAAGCCTTCGATTGTGAATGTGGGAAGTACTGATTCTACGCGACCACCAACCACTATTGTGCCGTCCACCATGCACGCGCCAACCCTGGACTCGCAATCCTTTTGCACGTAGATTGTGCCACCCTTCATTCGGAAGCCAATAAACTGGCCTGCACTGCCGTAAATTTTGATTATGCCCTTTTTCATGTGGGCTCCTGCTTCGCGGCCGACGTTTCCATGCACAATTATTTTCCCGCCTTTCATGCCCTCAGTGCTGCCTCTGTAGGGAGCGCCTAGATAGTCGTCGGCGTTGCCGTGAATCTCTATGGTGCCACCCTTCATCATAGAGCCTGCCCAGCCGAGCGTGTTGCCGTAGACAGTTATTTTTCCACCCTGCATTTCTTCGCCTAAATGCATGCCCACATCACCCTTCACAACGATTTCGCCGCTTTTCATGCCTGCGCCTATGCGCCTCACACGGCTGACGTCGCCTTGAACTGTTATCAAAGGGGTTTCTTGGCTGCTTCCAGTGGTTTCCACCTCCACTTTGAAAAGGTCTCCAAGCTTTTTCTGTTTGTTGCCCTCCCAAACCTCAAGTTCCCCAATTTCTTTGGGGGTTTTCCCGAGGAAAACGTCGGGGCTTATGCATTCAGCCACAACTGGAAGTTTGAACTCTTTTAGAGGGTAAAGGTTCACCTTCATCATACATCAGCCTTCACGGTTATTGGTTGAGAGACCGCCAAGTAATCCTCCGAAACCGGGTAATTTTCAAACTCGACTGTCCAGTACTCCTTAAAACGTCTCCTCAAGTCTTCATTAACCTCCATCTCGCATGGTTCACAAAGCTGGACGTCAACCCACATAGTGGCGCCGTCAATGTGCTTCAAAACCTCACCGTCCTTTACAACCACCTGCCCACCCTTTATCGTGTAGGCGGCATGCTTGAAAGCTCGTCTGACAGCATTGTACTTTCTTGATGGATCCATTGTTTCTGGGTTGAAATTGTATACGGCGATGTCCGCGTCCGCTCCCACGCCAAGATGCCCCTTGTTTCGTAGGCCTAAAGCTTTGGCTTGCCCGGCGCGGGTTACTATGGCTATCTCGTAGAAATCTAGTTCGCGATCTATGGAGGGCAATAGGCTTCGGCTTCTGGCTTTCAGATTAATCTTTTTCATGGTGGCTTCTCTGGCTTTTCGGCTCATAAGCCAAGCTACAATCCGCGGATAGGCAATAAACGGCCCTCCGTTAGGATGGTCAGTTGTCATCAAAATTTTCCACGGGTCTTTGATTAACAAGGCAAGCTCAAGGCCTATGGACCATTGGGTGGCGTGGACGTAGCTTTTCCGCTTATAGTGGAAGGGCACTATTCCAGCGCTGGTTTCGGTTTCCACATCATGGTTTGTCCACTTGTTCCCCGTAAGGGTGTAAAGCGTGTACTGGAAGGGGCCGTCAGCTGTCATGGTTGTGGTGTCTGTGAAAATAACTTGGCCCATGTCCATTGTCACGTGGGAATGTGCATTCACGTAGTTGGCTATTTCTTCAGCTCCAGACTCGAGGGTCCGCCAGTCGTCGCCTTTAAAGGCGCTGAACTGACAGTGAGTTATGTGAATGACTGGTTTGCCATCCTCGGCCAAGTCTTTAACACACCGCATCGTCTCCAAAGTCGTTACGTAGTTTCCAGGCTTTCCCAAGTTGTTTGTATGCACGTGGATTGTATGGGGCAGGTGGAGAAGCTTGTTAACCTTGCATAAGCCGCGAATGATCTCGCGGGGAGTAACCCCAAAATATGGGACCTGATCGTCTATACTTTCAACGTTGTGACCGAAACCCCAAGCTTCAAGTCCACCGGGGTTCACGAGTTTTATGGCGTATCCCTTTGTGGCCTTAATCATCCAGGCCACGTGGCGAGCGCACTCCTCGATTCCACCGTCCCGCAAGTATTCAAGCACGAACCACCAGTCGCCCAGAAGCGGATAACTAGCCTTATCAATGATTGGGGTGTCGCTGAGCTCCTCGTGGGTGTGCTTCGCTTCCAGTGGAGGCATGGCTGGGTCCATAACTGTTGTCCAGCCCATCCGCGCGTAACGGTAGCCCGTCGTGAATGTAGATGGAATTGAATAGCCAACCCCAGACCTCGTGACGACTGTTTTACGTTCAAAATCTTTAAAGTGGTCTTCTGGACGTAGAAGCCTACCAGCGTTTACCTTCCCGCCGGCGATGTGGCTGTGGATGTCGATGCCTCCTGGCATAACGACCATGCCTGAAGCGTCTATCTTTTTTGCTTTGCGCTCGTTGACTTTCTCAACTATTTTGCCGTCTTTTACAGCTATGTCCATTTTTTCGCCTTTAACGCCATTAATAGGGTCATAAACAAGCCCGTTTCTTATCAGAAGCTCCATTTTAGTCAGCCTCTGCTTGCGCCCTTTCACGTTTTACTTTTCTAACTTCGGCCAGCATTCTCCGCAAAATATTTTCATCCGGCAAAACTCCTCTAGGTGGGTCTACAACTTTTTTGAGGGGTATGGGCACGTGGTCCATGCGGTAGGCTGTTCCGGCAGCCTCTATGCCCACAAAAGCTGCTGGAATAACCACGTCCGCCACTTTGGCCGTGACGTCCATGTGGGGTCCAACGTAGATAAGCGGGTTCTTAACAAGGTGTTCGGCGGCTTTCCGCGGAAAGTTTGAAACGGGGTCTGAAGCCACTATTAGGGCGGCGTCGGATTCGCCCCGCAACAAAACATCAACAACAGAAGTCTCTCCAGGGTTATAGCGCGGGTAGCCCAGCGAAAAGTCCACAGCGTATGGGTAGCCCGTCTGCCAAGTGAAAACAGTGTTCGCACCCGTCACGTTGAAGTGGCCTCGCATGGGCATTATGACGAATTTAGTGCGCATGTTTAGGTCGCGGACCAGCGCAAGCGCCGCATCGATGTTGCGTAGTTTTGCGCCGCTCATGGTTAATCCAAGCCCGAAGAAAAGCGCTCCGAAGTCGCAGCTCACCATAGCGTCAGCAATCTCCTCTAGGTATTCAACCGGCACGCCGGCGACACTGTCAACTTCAAGTTCCTGGTCGCGGATTAAGGCCCTAAAAGCATGAAGGAGTTCGTAGTCTTTAGCTGGCTCAACTTGAATAAAAAAGTCAGCCATCTCCGCCGTCTTCGTCCGCCTAACATCTACAACTATCAGTTTTCGGCCTTCTCTGGATATGGACGGGAGAAAGGTAGGCTCTAACCCAGCCTCGACTTCCGGAGGTTTTTTGAGGACAAGCCGTTTAATGGCGCTTCGAATCTTTTTCCGCCCAACCAAGGCTTTTATTTTCGCCACATATCCTCTCCAAGCGCTTTTTTCAAAACGTCCCTCAGAGAAGGCTGTGTAGCGTTCAATATGTCTCGGGTGGGCGCTCCACGGGTCGCACCCCCAATAAATGATTAGATCTGCCCTGTGGCGGATCTGACCCAAAGTGCATGATGGTATGCCGATGTCTTGAACGCTTAGAATTGAAGGACCGTGGCATACGACTGAAGTGTTATCTATTACGCCTCCAACTTCTTCGGCCAGTTCTATGCCGACGCTTATGGCTTCGCAGCTTGTGTTGCTCCAGCCGTAAAGCACGGGATAGTTGGCTTCGGCAAGAATTTCTGCAGCCCGACGGATGGCCTCTTTAAGCGTCGTCTCAACTAGTTCGCCGTTCTTTCGAACCAGCGGTTTAAGTATTCGGTGTTCACTGCGGTGGCTTAGAAATTTCGCCTCACACATAGCACAGCCGTTCTTAACCTTAACAATCTTACCATCATTTATGGTCAACTCTATGTCGTCGCAGAGGCTTCCACAGACCGGGCATGTAACGGCCTTAACTACAACGGGCATTCTAACCCTTCCTAAACTGTTGCTTAATTAGTTCCTCTAAACTCAGAATATGCTTGTCCGGAGCTGGCTCCACAGTGGCTGGCACACCCTTAAGAGTGGGCATGCCAATTCCGTGGGTTTCAGGATCCACAACAACATTAGCCCAAGGACCATAAGGAATATATATTAAACCCGGATGGGGCGCCCTCAGAGACTTCTTGGCTTTAACCACAACAGAGCCGAAAGCCGTTGAAACTTGAACGTTTACACCGTCTTTTACGCCCAGCTTTTTCATGTCTTCAGGATCCATGTAGCATACTGAGACGCTTTCCACATAATCCCTCGTGCTTTTTCCACGCTCCTTCCCAACTCCTTGCTCAATGGTGCGCCCTGTAACCAACACAACGTTCAGCTTAGGTTTCTCAGCCATCAGCCAACCTCAACAGTCTTGCTACGGTATTCAAATTCTTGAAAGCTACATACAATCGCCTAAACCCTAATTAATTTTTCCTCTAAGATTCTAGTGTGTAATCTTGCGGCTAGTGGGCTAGGGCGGCTACGGCTGTTATGGTGAATGGAGCAGCCATTGTTAAGATGAAACCGCTGGAGAAAGCCGTTATGAGGGTTTCTTGACCGCTGTAACGCACTATTATGGGAAGCGTCGTGTCCATGGCCGTTGCCCCTCCCATCGCTATGGGCGCATACTTATCCAGCTTAACGGCAAGCCATGCAGTTGCTATTGTAACCAGCTCCCTTAGGAGGTTCACCGCAAAGCCTAAAGCGCCCCATTTGAGGCCGAAAAGCTGTCCAGCCAGGGGCCCGGTTAGCGTGTACCAGCCGTAGCCGGCGCAAACCGCCATGGAAGCGAAGACGTCTGTTCCAAGGATTAAGCCGCCGACAAACCCGCCTATGAGACTGCCCGAGGCAACAGCGAAGGGAAAAACAAGCACTTTAAGCCCGGCTGCCTTCATCTTCGTCGTTGCTTTCTCGTCTAAGGCGAACAACATACCCATCAAGAACAGCAAGGAGATAAGTGAAAAATTGAAAAGGCATTCTGAGAATATGCGGTTTATTATTGGAGCACCGAACATGTTGTTTAAGTAGCCCGCTAAAACGCCTATGGCTAGGGTTGGCAAAACACACTTTATCATATTTTCACCAGCTTCACAATTGCCTTTGCGAATAAAACGCTGAAAAGCAGAACCATAACCAAGAGGACTAGGGCGTTAAGCCAAATGCTTGGCATAACTGCCAGAAGCTCGGAGTTAGAGCCTATAGAAAAGCCTAGGGAGAAAATCAAAGCCAAAATAATAGCTAAAACAAGTTTCTCAACCTTTAAAATTCCCCTTTTCCTCCTAAGGCTGTAACCCAAAGCCAAGCCTAAAGCCAACGAAAGGACTAGAACGGCGACGTCAGAGAGTCCAGCCAAGCCAAACCCTCACAGAACAAAGTATGCCAGCCAGAAAGCAAATTTAAACCTTTACTTCACCCGTTGAATAATCTTTAGGGTCGATAACCATTGAGGACTGCCAGGGCTATGGCGGCGGCGGTTATGTCGGCTGTTGTACCTGGGTTTAGGTTGTTGCCGTCAAGCCGCAAAAAGGCGTCAAATAAGCGGAGCTTCTTCCTCCCAGCAGGCGTTTTTAAACCACCGTTCTCCAAAACATCCTTGGCTAAGGCTGAAACCTGACGGGCTTTCTCCATGCCAACCTTCCTAGCGATGAACGTGTCTGGATAGGTTGCTAAAACTTCTAGGAAAACGTGAACGATAACCGTGTTTAGGTCTTCGCCACCGTCAATGCGTCCTTTGAGGCGAGGATAGGCGAAGTCAAAGGTTACCGGATAGTTGTTAACCCATTCCGAACAAACCCTGTCGTAGGTTGAAGCTATTTTAAAAACATGGAACAATGTAATTCTTTCATTAAGGATTCTATCGATTGATGTTGGGTCATTCACATCTAGATCTGGCGCCTTTCCAAGCCCACTTGGCTTAGCGATTCTAATAGCTTCATAAACGGCAGCAGCATCTTCGGGTGTTGTCGCTTCCACAACCTTTTTCAGGTTCTGCCTCAGCTCTGAAAGTTGGAAAACGCCGTCTTCCAAGGGGGTCATGCCGGCAGCAACAGCTAAAGGCACAAACAGCAGAACCGTGCCAAGTAAGGTGTTTCCTCCCCTCTGCCAGTTGGCTATCTCTGAAACACAGTCCCGGATTATTCGTCCAACACCAACATTGTCAAGAGCCATCTCACCCACAGATACGGCTAAGCCTCTCTCTGCTGCAAGCCTAAAAAAGGGGGCCGCAGCGACCGCCGAGGCCAAAAAGTGCATGTGGTTCGTGCCTTCAAAACCAACAACAAGGTTAACGTTTCCAGGCTTGTCAGCACTAACCTCCAAAAGAATAGCCAACTCCAAACACCGCGAAATATGCTCAGCCTTGTTGAACGCTAAAGCCATTATCATTACACCTTAAATAATAGTTTCGTGGAAAAGCTTATTAACGTTGTGTAAAAAAATACACAGCAATTACCAAGAATACATAAGGTGAATGATAATGCTAAGAAAATATTTCGCAAACGTTTTTCTTTTGGCTCTAACAGGGGTTTGGACAGCCCTGAACTTGGCGTTCGCTTTGATACCAACGTACCCG